>ENA-OPCY01000498-OPCY01000498.1-human-gut-metagenome-genome-assembly--contig:-NODE-498-length-29117-cov-6.110075_pt1 | contig 29117 bp, 20 predicted proteins | sample MGYA00241568_ERZ501487 | MGnify/ENA primary metagenome ERZ501487 (study PRJEB25962, sample SAMEA2042574) | human gut metagenome | biome: human gut; feature: human-associated habitat; material: faeces... | reverse complement strand
CGTCAATCGTAATATTGTTATTATCCCAAAAAACAATCAGCTTATTTAACTTCCAATGCCCGGCCAGCGAAATTGCCTCTTCGGAAATGCCTTCCATCAGGCAGCCGTCGCCATTGATGACGTAGGTATAGTGGTCGCAGACATCGCTGCCGAACTTGGCGGCAATAATCCTTTCCGCCAGAGCCATACCGACGGAAGAAGCAATCCCCTGCCCCAGCGGCCCGGTGGTTATGTCAATCCCTTCCAAGTGTCCGTATTCAGGATGCCCGGCGGTTTTTGACCCCAGCTGACGAAAATTTTTGAGATCTTCCAAATTAATATCCTTATATCCCATCAGATAAAACAAAGCATACAGCAGCGTTGACCCATGACCGGCAGAAAGCACGAAACGGTCGCGGTCAAACCAGCGGGGCGCTTTGGGGCAGACTTTGAGGTATTTGGAAAACAAAACGGCGGCAACATCGGCCATTCCCAAAGGCATGCCGGGGTGTCCGGACTTTGACTTCTCAATCATGTCTGCACAGAGAAAGCGTACGGCGTTGGCCATATCGCGCAGGTTCTCATCGTTTTTTTTCAAAAAAGCCATCTTAATGATTCTCCTCAAATCTATATTTTACATCAAAAGTCCGGTTATTATAGTTTCGCTCTTCCGGTGTCAGTTCCATCTCGGGAACCGCCTGTTCTTCCACTAACTCCTCCGGCTTCTTCTCCACGATCTCTGCCTTTGCCTCGGCAAAAGGATCCAGTGTAAGAGTCGGTGCTTCTTTCGTTGCTGCGTCTAAATCCATGTTCATACTAATCTCCCTTCCGCAGACGATTCCTTTCGTCGGAGGAATCGCGAATCAAATTTCAATTTACTGTTTTTCCATTACAAAATCGGATTCCGTCAGACCTTCCTTTGCCAGCATGGTCTGTAATACCTGCGCATCAGCCGCTGCGTCAAAGGCTGCATCCTGAAACAGATTGTTTAACAATGTCACAAATGCCTGATTGATCATGTCCAGTGTCTTCCCGATCTCTTTCTTGGCATCGAGAATGTCCTCTCCGGGACTGCTGACCTCGTCAAATTCCGCATACTGCTCCACCAGCTTTAAAGTAGTGGGCAGATAATAATCCATTAATTTATGCATTCTGTGCATCTGCTCCGGGTGCTCCTGCACTCTGTCGAAGATCTCCTTCAACAGATTCTCCAGACGGTACAGCTTCTCGGAGATTGCCTCCTCTTCGATCCGGTCGTTCAGATCCCGCAGATGTCTGATGCATTCCATCCCCTCTGCCACCATACTGTGGAGTTCCTGTTCTCTCTCCGTCTGTGCAGCGTCCTGTGCTGTTCCTTTGTCCGGCATCTGTTTTGCCTGTTCCTCTGATTTTTTCTGTTCCAGATAAGCCTTTTCTGTCTCCAGATATTGATGATAGATCACATCATTTAACATAAAACAGGTTTCTTTATCATCCAGATGACCGTCAGGGAACATTCCGGCTTTTAACATTTTACGCAGATCTTTTTTTACATAGCGGACGCTTTTGCCGGTATAACGCGCCATCTCCGTGATCACACCGTACATCTTGGTACCGCACAGCTCCAGATATTTCTCCGCACGCTGTAATCTTCTGCGCTGTCCGTTGCCATAGGATATCATCTCCAAAAATACCAAAGAAAGTACTCCCGGAAGAATTGCCGCACTTAAACTTGCCGCACTAAAAGCTGCCAGAAGAAGCTGTACCAAAAGTCCCAGCCCGGAAAAGCCAAGTCCGATGCCGCCGAACACGGTACACAAAGTTCCGGACACGCTTCCCTTTTTCTCCATTTTTACCAAAGAAGTCATCTCGGAAGCCGTAGCCTTTCTGGGTGTCCCGACTCCTGCCTGATTCCTGGCACGGTTCTGCGCCGCCTGTGCCTTACGCTGCTCTTCCCATTGTTTTTCCCGTTCTATTCGCTGTCTATGCCATTCTTCGTTTTGTCTGCGGTGTTCTTCCCGCTGTCTTTCCCGTTCTTCGCGCTCCGCCTGGATCTGCTCTTTAGACTTCTCTTCTTCCCGCTTTTTATCCTGCCAGTTGCGCTGGGAATTCCAGACCTTTTTTTCCGTGGCTTCCCTGGATAGATTCGCCTGAAAATCCGCTTCCCGCAAAGCATCGGTGACCGTATCGGTTACTAATGTATTCAGTGCCCGGAAATCTCCGGTCTTCATAGCTTCGGCAATGGTCTCTTTAAATTTTTCCCCAAGATGATTCTGCACTTCACTCATAATTAATATTTTCTCTGACTTTTCAGTTCCTCATAGAGCAGACAATAATTCTCGTAACGTGTCTGCGAAATCTCCCCTTCCGCCACGGCATCTTTCACGCCGCAGACCGGTTCTGAGATATGAGAACATCCTCCGAATCTGCAATATTTTTCAAAAGGAACAAATTCGGGATAAAATCCCGCCAGCTGCTCTTTTTCCAGTCCGAACAGTCCCAGGGAGCTGAACCCCGGAGTATCCAGAATGTAAGTATCCGGTGCAATGGAGATCAGTTCGGAATGTCTGGTGGTATGTTTTCCACGCTCGATCTTCTCACTGATGGACCCGGTCTCCATCACGATACCCGACTGTAAGCAGTTGACCAGCGAAGACTTGCCGACACCGCTGGGCCCCGCCACCGTGGTGGTCTTGCCCCGAAGCAGGTCTTTTAATCTGTCGATGCCTTCCTTTTCCCTGGCGCTGACAGTAATGGTCTGAAATCCCGCCTGTTCATAGATGGAACGATAATCCTCTTTTTTCCCTTCTGTGTCAATGTCCTGCTTATTAAAACAGATGATGCAGGGAATGTCCTGCTGCTGCATCATGATCAGGAAACGATCCAGCAGGTTAAAATTGGGCTGTGGCTTACAGATGGCAAAAATCACCAGTGCCTGATCCACATTGGCAACCGCCGGACGGATCAGTTCGCTGTGCCTGGAAAGCAGTTCTGTGATATTTCCCTTTTTCTGTGCTTCATCTATGACTTCCATCTCCACATCGTCCCCGACCAATGGTTTCCTGTGGTCCTTACGGAAGACACCTTTTGCCTTGCATTCATAGATTCCGTCCGCACTATGCAGAGCATCCTCTACATGAACATAATAGAATCCGGCAATTCCTTTTATAATCTTGCCCTTCATAGTTCCTGCCTTTGTCTTATTCCTTCACGAATTCCACTCTTCTGGTAAAGGTCTTGTTCTCTGTGGTGCCGGGGACGACAACATCCCCCTCTGTTGTGGTGCTTGCCGATGTCACCTGATAAGTCATGGTAAGTGTACCGCCGGAGGAGGCGATGCCGTTGATGTTGGTCGATACCGGGAATGTGGTAACCTTCGTATCCATCAGCACGGTGCCGTCATCCGCCACCAGGGTGATGCCGACTTCCATTCCCGATACATACTGGGGTGCCTCGGAAGTCGTCGGTGCCACAATGCTGACATTGCACTTATAGGTTACTTTCTGTGCGCCCTGACTCACCTTAATATCAATGGAGGTTCCCTGATCCACATAGGATCCATGGGAATAGCTCTGATAGCAGATCATACCCTCTCCCACTTCGTCACTGTAAATATAGGTCACACTGCCTACCGTCAGTCCGGCTTCGATTGCTTCCACCGTACCATCCTGCTCTGACAGTCCGATCAGGTTCGGCACACGGATCTTCGTATCTTCCTTGCCCAGGCTTACAGTAACGGTGATCACACTGCCCTTCGGTGCCTTATTACCCTCTGCGGGGGTCTGTGAGATCACGCGTCCTGCTTCTATGGTATCGGAATAGCCCTCTGTCTTATTGACCAGAAATCCCTTGCTTACCAGCTGTGTATTCGCCTCATCAAAGGTAAGCTCCACCACATTCGGAACTTCTACGCCCTGGGTTCCGGCACTTGCCGTAAGTGTTACCGTGCTGCCTTTTTCAATCTGGGCACCCACGCTGACGTCGGTACTGATCACCACACCTTCTGCCACGGAATCAGATTCCTCATATGCGACTTCCGTCAGAATTCCCAGTCCGGTCAGTGTATTTCTCGCATCATCCACATTCATGCCCTTCACATCCGGCATGGTGACTTTCTCTGCCTCTTCCTTGGTTTCCTCCGTAGTGATGATCGGGCCGGAAGGCTTATTGCCTTCGTCCTTTTTCCCGCCGAAGATCTTCACCGCCAATACGATCAGGATGATACAGATCACGATACCAGCAACGATTGCCAGAACCGTGGTCACTTTCTCCATCTTGGGATCGTAATCGTAATCGTCTTCGCCTTCTCCCTCTTCTTCATTCTCGTACATTGCTTCTGTATCGGAGCGCAGGCGCATGGTCTCATCGTGGTCCGGTTCCTCATATTCACGGTTTGCGGGATAAGGTGTCTTTCTCTTGATCTGTGCCATATCCTCATCGGAGAGCATCCGTGTGCCACCCTCCATGTCCGGGTCATGGTTCACCACGAAATCCTCATCCGGATTGATCAGAGACTGCTTCAGGTCTGCGATCAGCTCCGCCATATTCTGGTATCTGCGGTCCGGGGACTTCTGACAGCACTTCAATACGATGTTTGCCACACTGGAAGGGATCTCCGGTACATATTCCTTGGGAGAAGGCATTTCCTCCTGAATATGCTTGATGGCAATCGCTACTGTGGTCTCCCCGTTAAAGGGTACTCTGCCAGTCAGCATCTCGAACATCGTAATTCCCAAAGAATAAATATCGCTCTTCTCATCGCTGTAGCCACCTCTGGCCTGCTCCGGAGAAGTATAGTGGACACTTCCCATGACATTGGAGGTAATGGTGTTACTGGTAGCTGCCTTGGCGATACCGAAGTCCGTCACCTTTACCTTACCGTCTTTGGAGATAATGATATTCTGCGGTTTGATATCCCGATGAATAATATGATTATTATGCGCAGCCTGAATTCCCATGCTTACCTGGATAGCAATACTTACCGCTTCCTTGTAAGACAGACGCGCCTTTTTTTCAATGTATTTTTTGAGGGTGATGCCTTCTACCAGCTCCATTACGATATAGTAGATTCCGTTCTCTTCTCCTACATCATAGACATTTACGATATTGGGATGCATCAGTCCCGCTGCCGCCTGTGCCTCAATGCGGAATTTAGAGACAAAATTAGCGTTCTCACTAAATTCCTGTTTCAATACCTTGATCGCCACATAGCGATTCAGCTTATGACATTTTGCTTTATAGACATCTGACATACCGCCGGTTCCGATCTTCTCCAGGATCTCGTAGCGATCGCCGATCATCATTCCTATTTTGATCATTCCTGCTCTCCATTCCAAAAACCTAAATAACTAAGCATATTGAATATTATCTGTCTTATGCACACGGCTCGATCAATATCACACTGATGTTGTCTTTTCCGCCGTTGGCATTGGCTGCTTCTACCAGGTGCTGTGCCTGTTCCACGAGATCTCTTGCTCCGTTGATAATCATACGGATCTCTTCATCCTCCAGCATATTGGTCAACCCGTCCGTACACATTAAGACGATGTCACCCTCCTGCAGTTCCACGGTAAAAAAGTCCGGTTCCACGTGATCTTCCGCTCCCACTGCCCTGGTAATAATATTTTTCTTAGGATGATTCCTGGCGTCCTCACGGTCCAGTTCTCCGATGCGCACCATTTCTTCTACATAAGAATGGTCTCTTGTGATCTGACGGATCTTGCTGCCCACCACATAGAGTCTGCTGTCACCCACATTGGCCACCTGCAAAAATCTGCCCATGCAGGATGCCGCCACTACGGTCGTACCCATTCCTTCCAGCTTCTTATCCTCACTGGCACGCTTCCGGATCACCGTATTGGCTTCCTCGATCGCCTTGCGGAAGATCAGTGACGGATTCTTCTCGAAAGAATTCTCCATCTCATGGATCATAGTCTCCACCGTCACCTTCGACGCATAATCTCCCGCATTATGTCCACCCATACCATCTGCTACGATAAACACGTTGGGCAGGTTGCCCACCGGCTCTTCCGAGGTATAGATATAATCCTGATTGATATTTCTTTTCCTTCCGATATCGGTTATGGAAAACGTCTTGAGCACGTCAAACTTCCTCCTGTGAGAGTCCGTCCGGGTTCTGTGTCTCCTGCACATGACGGCGTCTTAACTGTCCGCAGGCACCATCGATATCCCGGCCCATTTCCCTTCTAATTGTAACATGTATCTTTTTACTTTCAAGTTTATTTTTAAATGCCTGAATGTGCTTCATGTCCGACTGCACATAATCCCGCTCTTTAATAGGATTCACCGGGATCAGATTGACGTGACAGCACAAAGGCTTCGCCAGGGCGATCAGTTCTTCGGCATCCTCTTTTGTATCATTCACACCGCCTACCAGACTGTACTCAAAAGTGATCCGCCGCCCGGTCTGTTCAAAATAGTACCGGCAGGCATCCATCAGTTCATCGATGGAATACCGGTTGGCGATGGGCATCAGTTTTCTTCGCTTCTCATCGGTCGTGGCATGCAGGGACAATGCCAGTGTGATCTGCAATTTTTCCTCTGCCAGCTGTCTGATCCGGGGCACGATGCCGCAGGTAGATACCGTCACATTTCTCTGGCTGATATGCAATCCGTTCTCATCTGTTAACAGATGGAGAAATTTTAAAATATTATCATAATTGTCCATGGGTTCTCCGGTGCCCATGACTACCACATTGGAGACCCGCTCCTGCGTCAGTCTCGTGATGGCATAGATCTGATCTAACATCTCCGAAGGTGTCAGGTTCCGCTCCAGTCCATCCAGGGTGGACGCACAGAATCTGCAGCCCATACGGCATCCCACCTGGGAAGAAATACAGACACTGTTGCCGTGTTTGTACTGCATCCACACGCTTTCCACCACATTGCCGTCAGACAGTTCAAATAAAAACTTTTTCGTACCGTCGATCTTAGACTCCTGTATTCTGACAGGCTTTACACAGGTATATTCATACTTTTTCTTGCATTGTTCCCTGAATTTTGCGGAGAGACTGGTCATCTCGTCAAAGCTTCGCGCTAACTTCACATGCATCCACTCATACATCTGTTTTGCCCGGAAAGCTTTCTCTCCCATACTCTCCAGTTCGACCTTCAGTTCCTCCAGATTCAGGGATTTGATATCTTTTTTACTATCCATGTCTTATATCTCACGTTCTTCTGCGCAGCCTTGCAAAGTAGAATCCGTCGGTCTCATCCGTTCCCGGCAGAAGTTGTCTCTCCTCCTCTAAAACGAACGGAAACTGTTCCGTGATCCAGGCTGCCATGTTCTGATTCTCTTCTCTGTTGATCGTGCAGGTGCTGTACAACAGCACGCCGCCCGGCTTCACATACCGCCATCCGGCTTCCACGATCTGCCTCTGCAGTTCCTGGATAGACTTAAGGCTCTCCGGTGTCACATGATATTTAATGTCTCTCTTTTTTCCCATAACACCTAAGCCCGAGCAAGGAACATCCATCAGCACCACATCCGCAGACGCTTCCCTCTCTGCGTCATAAACTGTGGCATCATGCACTTCCACTTCCACATTGGTGCGGTGCATGCGCTCCAGATTCTCATGTATCAAATCTGTCTTATATTCCGACACATCGCGGGATAACACATGTCCCGCCTCTTTCGTATATTCTGCCGCCAGGATCGTCTTACCTCCCGGTGCCGCACACAGATCCATAACAAAGTCTCCCGGATTTATTTTTGCTGCTTTTACCGCCAGGGCGGAAGACGCATCCTGTACAGTGAATTTTCCTTCGGCAAATCCGGGCAGTTCGCTGACGTTTTCCAGATTTTCCGCCAGATATACATAGGGAAGCTCCTTATGTGCGCTTAAGTGAACCCCTCTAGCCTCTATCTGTTTCTTAAGCTCCTCACGTTCCGCTTCCGACAATTCCAGGCAAAAACGCAAAGATACCGGATGAATCTTAAGCAGTCCCATGAGAAGTGTTTCCGTTCCCTCCATGCCGTATACCGGAAGCCACAGATTCACGATCCATTCCGGCATAGAATATTTTACGCTGAAATATTTCACGGGATCCGCAGGATCCGGCATGGGCATATTGTCCTTGCTGCGGGCAATACTTCGCAGGACGGCATTGACGAACCCCTTCAGAGTACGGAAGCCGCGCTTTGCCGCCAGCTTGCAGGCCTCATTACATACCGCACTGTCCGGCACCGCATCCATATACAGGATCTGATAGGTGCTCATGCGGAGCAGACAACGGATCAGAGGCTTCATCTTACGGACCGGAACCGAAGAGAACCGGTTCAGATAATAATCCAGCTCCAGCTGTCTCTCTATGGTACCCTCCGTAACTCTCTTGATAAATGCCTTATCTCTGGGATCCAGGTAATCGTATTTATCCAGCACTGCTTTTATTAATTTATGGGAAAAATCCTGCCCCTTTTCCAGGTCCAGCAGGATCTCCACAATAATCTCTCTTGTATCGGTGGTTGCAGGCTTCCCCATGCTTAGTCTCTCCTTCTGCGGTTACCGCCATACAACAGGATCAGACGAAGCAGCTGTAATGCGGAGGATGCTGCTCCCGCTACATAGGTAAGGGCTGCCGCTGTCAGCACCTTTTTACCACCGCTTACTTCTTCACTGCCTAACAGTCCGTATTCCTCCACCTTCACAATTGCTCTGCGGGAGGCATTGAATTCCACGGGAAGTGTCACCAGCTGGAAGATCACGGTCAGGGCAAATGCCCAGATTCCCAGCTGGATCAATGTCTGGTTCCAGCTGAGCAATACTCCTAAGAAAATCAGGGGAATACTTAAGTTACTTCCGATGTTCACCACAGGTACCAGTGCCGCACGAATACTCATAGGCACATAGCCGTGGGCATGCTGGATCGCATGTCCGCACTCATGGGCTGCGACACTGACTGCGGTGACTGAGGTTCCGTTATAATTCTTATATGACAGTCTTACGGTATCTGTCCGGGGATCGTAATGGTCGCCGTCGTTTGCGTTCAGACACTCGATCTGTACGTTATACAAGCCTTCTCTATTGAGAATATTCCGGGCAGCTTCCGCTCCCGTAATCCCTCTCATATTCCGGACCTTACTGTATTTGCGCATGGTGGAGTTCACCAGTGCACTGGCCCCCAGACATAACACCAGTCCGATCAAAACCAGAAAATACGTGGGGTCAAAATAATAACCATATCCATAATAACCACCGTACATAGCAAAGTCTCCTTTCTTATTGCCTGGATTATTTATCACTCTCCCAGGAGTTCTCCCGGCTGCACCTTCACGCCTAACAGGAAATCATGGGCTGTCATACGCTTTTTGCCTTCCAGCTGCAATTCCATGACCTTCAAAGCGCCTTCCGACGCTGCCACCTCAAATGAGTCTTTATTTACCGTAAGGATCGTTCCCGGGGTTTCTGTGTGAGCCGTCACCATGGGAATCGCCTTCCAGATCTTTAACTGTTTTCCGCGATAAAATGTGTAGGCGCTGGGCCAGGGAGTCAGTCCTCTGATCAGTCTATCCAGTTCGGCTGCCGTTTTGGTGAAATCCAGTCTGCCCATTTCTTTGGTGATCAGTGCCGCATAGCAGGTCTTCGCATCGTCCTGCTTTTCCGGGGTCAGCTTTCCTGCTTCTAAGAGCGGCAGTGCCTCGGTGATCGCTTCTCCGCCGAGCACCATAAGCTTGTCGTGCAATGTTTCAAAAGTATCTTCCGAAGAAATGGGAATCTTCTTCTGATACAGCATATCTCCGGTGTCCAGTCCGGCATTCATCTGCATGATGGTCACACCGGTCTGTGTCTCTCCATCGATGATCACTCTCTGGATCGGAGATGCACCACGGTATTTCGGGAGCAGAGATGCGTGGATATTCAGGCATCCGTACTTCGGCAGATCCAGGATCTCCTGAGACAGGATCTGTCCGAAAGCTGCCACAATATAGACATCTGCGGGATATTTTTTCAATTCTTCAATAGCCTCGGGAGTCTTGATCCTGCGGGGCTGGAATACCGGGATGCCGTGTTTTACGGCACATTCCTTCACCGGCGGGAACTGTAACTGCCCGCTTCTTCCCTTTGCCTTGTCCGGCTGGGTCACCACTGCGGTGATCTCATGTCCCTGTGCGATCAAAGCTTCCAGAGCTCCCACTGCGAAATCAGGGGTTCCCATAAATACGATCTGCATAGCTTATCTCCTTCCCGGAATACTTATTCTTCTTCCTCGTCCTCATAGGTCATGTCCTGCAGAGGGCCTTCTGCCTTCTCCACATAGAGATGTCCATCCAGGTGATCCAGTTCGTGACAGATGGCTCTTGCCAATAATTCCGTACCCTCTACCTCAATGGGCTTCATGTTCACATCCAAAGCTACCGCTTTCACATAATTGGGTCTGGTCACGATACCAAACTTCCCGGGAACACTCAGGCACCCTTCCTGGCCGGTCTGCTCTCCGCTGCTCTCCACGATCCGGGGATTGATAAGAATATACGGATCCTCTCCGGTGGTGTCGATCACCACGATCCGCTTAAGTATGCCCACCTGGGGGGCTGCCAGTCCTACGCCGTTGGCATCATACATGGTCTCTAACATATCCTCGATCAGTTCCTTCGTCCGTGGAGTCATCTCCTTGACTTCCTTACAGGTCTTTTTCAGTACTTCATCTCCATATTCACGAATATTTCTGATTGCCACAATTATTACCTCCTATAATACGTTCACCGGGTCAAAATCGAATTGTATACTAAGCTGTCTTGGCTGCCACTGTCTCAGAGTCTCCTCCACACAGTCTTTTACCGCCACCAGCGTATCATACTCCGCATGCTTCGCATAGAACACATACCGGTAAATATCGTTGATCTTGCTGATATTTGCCGGGGTTGGTCCTAATATCTGCAAAAAGTCCATATTAGACTTTACCACATCTGCCAGCCTCTGGGCAAGTTGTTTTACGTTTTCTTCCTCTTTGCCATAGATCTGTACCGCCAGCATATGTGCCGCCGGAGGATATCCCGACAGCTCTCTGTACAGGATCTCTTCCTCATAAAAGCTCTTATAATCCTGGGCAGCCGCGCAGGTAATGGCATAATGATCCGGCTGATAAGTCTGGATCACCGCCTCTCCCGGAAGCACCCCTCTGCCTGCTCTGCCCACTGCCTGGGTCAATAGCTGGAATGTCCGCTCTCCTGCACGGTAATCTGAGGCGTTTAAAGACAGATCTGCCGCCAGGATCCCCACCAGGGTCACCTTCGGGAAATCATGTCCCTTCACGATCATCTGGGTGCCGATCAGCACATCTGCCTCTCCATTTGCGAAAGCAGACAATATTTTCTCATAACTGTCCTTCGTCCGGGTAGTATCCGCATCCATCCTAAGTGTCCGCACCCCCGGATACAGTTCTTTCAATTTATCTTCAATCTGCTGGGTACCTGCTTTGAATCCTAAAATATATTTCGATCCGCACTTCGGGCATAGCTTTGGCATGGGCTGTGTATAGCCGCAATAATGACAGATCAGCCTTCCCCCTTTATGTTCCGAGAGGGAGACATCGCAGTGGGGGCATTTCATGACTTCGCCGCAGGCGCGGCAGGATACGAATCCCGCATACCCTCTGCGGTTTAAAAACAAGATGGTCTGCTGCCCCTTACTGATCCGGTCTGCCATCAGTTCCTGTAATTTTCTGCTGAAAATAGAACGGTTTCCCTCCTGCAGTTCCTGCCTGAGATCCACCGTGTGTACCGTGGGCAGTTCTCCGCCGGTCAGGCGTTTCGTCAGATGGAACAGCCTGTATTCTCCCTTTCCGGCGCGGTAATACGCCTCTAAGGAAGGGGTCGCCGATCCCAACACTACACTGGCTCCGTACAGCTTCGCCACTTCCATTGCCGTCTCTCTGGCATGGTATTTGGGAGTACTCTCACTTTTGTAGCTGTTCTCCTGTTCCTCATCCATAACGATCAGCCCCAGATTGGGGAATGGGGTAAAAAGTGCGGATCTCGGACCTATGATCACATCGATCTCGCCTGCTTTTGCACGCTCGCACTGATCATATTTTTCTCCGGGAGACAATGTGGAATTCATGACACTGACCCGGTCACCGAATCTCTGATAGAACCTAAGCAGTGTCTGGTAGGTCAGAGCGATCTCCGGGATCAGCACGATTGCCTGGCGTCCTCTTTTTATCATCTCGCCGATGAGTTGCATATACACTTCCGTTTTGCCGCTGCCGGTGATGCCATGGATCAGATAGGTCTGCCTTCTGCCGGCATCAAAATCCGTAAGCACTTCCGTAACGATGGTCTGCTGTTGTGAGCTAAGTGTATTGTGCGCCGCCTCCAAGGCTTGCATTTTCACCGGATTCCGGTAACTTTCGGTACTGACTAATTTTGCCGCGCCCACTTTTACGATACTGTTTACCGTAGCGGCGCTGACGCCCAGTTTCCCGGTGACCCATTCGTAGGGAATGCTCTCCTGCTCCGACAGAGCTTTTAACAGTCTGGCCTTCGCCACCTGTTTCTTGCGCTCGCATTCTCCTAAGAGTGACAGGATCTCCTCTCTATTCATCAGGCGCACCAGCTGTCTGTGCTCCAGTTTCTTCACAGTCTGCTTCGCCGGCAGTACCGTCTTCAGGGCCTGGATCATGGTACAACCGTAATTGCGGCGGATCCAGGCTGCCAGTGCGATCATTTTGTCTTCCACACCGGTCTCTTTTTCCGGCAGTCCTGCGATCTCCTTGATCTTCTCCGGATCGAACTGACACTGATCCCCTATACTGACTACGTAACCTTTGATCAGACGGTTTCCATTGCCGAAAGGGATCATGACGCAGGCTCCCGGCTCCAATCTGTCCCGCATTCTCTCCGGCACCCGGTACTGAAATGTCTTATCCAGTTTTTCATGAGAGATATCTACAATGATATCCGCATATAACGTACGCAATCTGTTTTCCTCTCTGTTCACCGGAGTCCCGGAAGGCTGTCTTATAAATCCTGACCCGCTGCCGATCCGGGGATATGTCCCTCCGCCAGGATATCCCGGATCAGATCCCGTTCATCCATGGGATGCTTCACGCCTTTGATCTCCTGGTAGTCTTCGTGCCCTTTTCCCGCCAGCACGATGATATCGCCGGGTTCTCCGTGTTCGATGGCATAAGTAATGGCTTCCTTGCGGTCACAGATCTCCACATATTTTCCATCCGTCTTCGCCATACCGGTCTTGATATCATTGATAATATCCTGCGGCTCCTCGAACCGGGGATTGTCGGAAGTGATGATGGTCAGATCCGCCAGTCTGCCGCTGACCTCTCCCATCTCAAAACGACGCTGTCTGGAACGGTTGCCGCCGCAGCCAAACAGGCTGACCAGTCTGTGGGGTTCATACTCCCGCAGGGTGGTTAACAGACTTTCCAGTGCCATGGCGTTATGGGCATAGTCGATCAGCAGAGTAAATTGGTCAGAAACCTTGATCATCTCAATACGGCCCTTTACTTTTGCCTGTAACAGTGCCTTTTTGATAGCTTCCTCATCCACCTTAAAATGTCGGCAGATGGCAATGGCTGCCAGCGCATTGTACACGCTGAATTTGCCGGGCATAGGTACTTCCACATCAAAATTCATCAGACCGGTCACATGGAAGGTCACTCCCAGTTCTCCGGGCTTGTGCACCAGCTGCCGGTTCTCGGCCCGCAGCATGCAGTGTTCTCCCATGCCGAAGCTCTCCAGTGCACAGGTATGTTCCTCCGTCACTGCCTGCCAGTGTTCATCGTCACCGTTGACGATTCCCACCTTGCACTGTTTGAACAACAATCCCTTACAGTGCAGATATTCCTCAAAGCTTGCATGCTCATTCGGACCGATATGATCCGGCTCCAGATTTGTAAAAATACCGTAATCGAAGACAAATCCCTGGGTACGGTGCAGCATCAGCGCCTGGGAGGATACTTCCATAACTACCGTATCCAGTCCGGCATCCACCATGCGGGCAAAATATTCCTGTAACAGGTAAGATTCCGGCGTGGTGTTGTTCGCATGAATATGTTCGTCTCCGATGATCACCTCGATGGTTCCCACCAGTCCCACTTTATATCCGGCATTCTCCAGAATGGATTTCACCAGGTAGGTGGTCGTGGTCTTGCCCTTGGTACCCGTGATACCGATAACTTTCAGTTTCTCTGCCGGATGGTCGAACCAGGCTGCGGAGATAAATGCCATGGCATATCGGGTATCCGCTACTTTGATCACAGTCACATCCGCATCCGCAGGAAGCTCTATGTCCTTTTGTACCACCAGCACCCCGGCGCCCTGTGCAGCCGCCTGTGCGGCGAAATCATGTCCGTCAAAATTTGCTCCGTTAATACAAATGAACAGGCATCCCGGAATGACTTTACGGGAGTCATAGACTACAGCTGTGATCTCCCGCTCCAAAGTCCCTTGTACCGGTTCGTATTCCAGTTTATCCAGAAGTGTTTTTAATGTTCTGCTTTTTTCCATAAAGGTATCCGCCTTTCCCGAAAAATCTTATTGCATACTTCTTTATATTTTACTCTTTTTTCTTAAAATGTACCACCCTTAAATTTTTCAGTGTCTTTCACATCTTCCAAAGTAATGCTATAATAAGGTATCTTTTTTTAAAGGGGGATTCTTTATGAATGGCTTTTACGGATCCGTAAACGGAAATATCATCGGTACACTCTATTTTCTTATGTTTCAGTGCGCAGGTTTTCTGTACATCCGTCGCCTTTTTCCGCAAAAAGAATTAGTCTTTCGGCTGCTTGTCGGCAGTGTCCTCGGTTCTGTTCTACTACAATGGATTCCCGCATTGTTTGCCTTTTTCTTCGATTTTTCCCTGACCGCCCATGTGGCGGCGCTTATTTTCATTGCTGTGAGCCTGCTGCTTCTATATACCCTATATCATCCGGTCACGACAGCTTCCTCTCCGGTTCTGCATAAGGATTGCCGGCAACTGTTTTTTGAAAATTATGCTTTTCTTTTACTGGCAGGTATTACTTTTGTGTTATTTTGTGTTTTGCTGTCCACCCACACCCTCCTGCCACAAGAAGACGGACTTCATGTAGGGCAATGTACCTACGGAGATCTGCAGATGCATCTGGGAATCATCACAAGCATTGCCGACCAACAGATTTTTCCGCCTTACTACTCGATCTCTCCCCGGGACAGACTGTGTTATCCTTTCCTATGCGACAGTATTTCTGCCAGTATCTATCTGTTTGGAGCATCACTGCGCTATGCCTATATGCTCCCTATGTATTTCGCCTTTTTGCAGGTACTTGCCGGATTCTATGCCATCGCAGACACTCTTCTTCATGACCGCGCTAAATCGCTGACCGCGTGGATTCTGTTCTTCTATAACGGTGGATTGGGATTTATCTATTTTATTGACTTTAGCAGCGAAGGTGGTTACCGGATTCGTGATATTTTTACCGGCTATTACACCACTCCCACCAACCTGATTACCCGGAATATCCGCTGGGTCAATGTCATTGTGGATATGCTGCTGCCCCAGCGTGCCACCCTGTTTGGTTACGCAGTTCTGTTCTGCGCTCTGTGGTTATTGCTCCGTGCCATCCGGGATGGGGAAAAAGACTTATTTCTCCCGGCAGGCATTCTCGCCGGAGCACTGCCCATGATTCACACACATTCCTTCGTCGCCATTGTAATTTTAAGTGCCTGCTGGATGCTGCTTCGACTCTACCGCGCTATCCCTCATGCTTCAGCATCCGGACAGACGCACCCCGGAGCCATTCTTCTTGGCATCTTTACTCTCTGTATGCTCTTTTTTGAGATTCTGAACAAAAGTGCTGCTGTCGTCGCACCTGCATTACTTTTTCGTTTTGGAATTATCATTGCTGCAATGCTGGTCCTGTACGGATTGTCCCTGTTCTATCGATGCTTTTTTAAGAAAAAAACAGGCAGCTATACTCTGCGGGAGTTCTTAACTACGTGGGGATTTTTCTTTGCTGTTGTCCTTCTGCTTGCGGTTCCGCAGCTGCTGGAATGGACCTTCCGGCAGACCGCGCAAGGCAGCTTTTTATCGGGACATTTTAACTGGGGCAATCAGGGAGATGAATATCTGTGGTTTTACCTGAAGAACTGGGGAGCAATCCTGGCTTTATTCGTTCCCGCAATGATACATTGCAAAAAAGATGATTTCGATGTAATGTCCGGAGCATGTCTGCTATGGTTTGTGGCAGAGATCATTTCCTTTTCCCCGAACACTTATGACAATAATAAATTTTTATATGTGACCTATGTATTCGTCTGCTGTCTCAGCGCCGGATACGGTATAGACCTACTGCGCTCTCTGAAAAAAAGTTACGTGCGTATCCTATGCCTGGTCGGCATGATGCTTCTGTGTACCGTCTCCGCCGTACTGTCACTTGGCAGAGAACTGGTATCCGACTACACCGCATACTCTAATTCCCAGGTGGAAGCTGCCGCATTCGTAGAGGAAAATACCCCTGCCACCTCCTGCTTTTTAACCAATGGCAGACATGTCAATGAGATCTCCGCCCTGGCGGGACGAAATGTAGTCAACGGTGCCGGAACCTTTTTAGCATTCCATGGTCTCTATCATTCGGAAAACCTTGCGGACTTCAAAAGCATTTACGAGAATCCTTTAAACGCGGCTCCCCTGCTTGTAAGTTACGGGATTGATTATATCGAGGTATCCTCCTGGGAACGGGCGGATTATGCCGTGGACGAGGCAGCTCTTTCCTCTCTGTATCCCTGCATCTTCGACAACGGAGAGATTCAGATCTACCAGGTCACTCGGTAGCTTTTCACTCCGCTGTGGGAAGTTCTACGGTATCACATTCCCGGGGCTTACCGAAGTTCTGGATAAAACCGATCACCTGTCCCGACAAAAGTACGGTAAACAGTGAATAACCGATCCGTCTCACCGGGATATAGCTCAAGGACATGACCAGCACGATCAGGTCCGATAGCAGGTACACCCACTGGATCTTCCAGCCGGTGGCATGGGAAATGCTCATGGCAAGGGCATCGTCTCCACTGGGTGCTCCTCCGATACGTACGCACAGTCCGGCGCCCACACCAACAAACAGTGCACCCACCAGGGCTGCCACAAGGGGCATGTCCGCCAGTCTGGGCCACAGGTGCGGGAATTGTTCGCAGATCTTATATGTACCGGAGAATCCCACCGTAGCCAGTGCGGAATAAGCGATGAATTCCTTACCCAGCAGTTTCCATCCCAGCACATAGCACAACACATTCATGATGCCGCCGGTGACCGCCGGGGAGATGCCGGTCCAGTGCTCCAATAACAGAGTTGCTCCCAGTACACCACCCTCGGTAACACCGGAGATGGAGTGTACATGATATAATCCAAATGCCAGAATAAAACTTCCCAATAAGGTTATAGCACAATTTTTTAATGTGATGTTTTTCAATGCTTCTTTCCATTCGTGAATCTGTGATTTCATTTTGTTCATTTTGTAATTTCTGTTCTTTCTATAATTTTATATTCGTATCTTTATGATGTCCCGCCTTTGATGCCTACGGATTGTTCCGTGCTGCGCACTCTCACAATTCTACCCTCTATTCGCATATCGTGGGATTATCATTCTTACATTATAACCACGGATATCGGTCTATCGTCAAGTCTTATCGGAGAATCGAAAAACCCCAAGCTGTTATACCTGGGGTTTTTCGATTTTCTTATGAGGGGGGGAGATAGTGAGTTCATCAACTATCTGAAATACATATTACAGAGAAAATGTGTCCATTTTGTGTTCAAAAAATAAAAAAATATGAATGTGATTCTGAACAGTTACAAAAATGTCAGCAATAGTTCTGCATGACAAACTGCACTTCCGTCCTACCCTTATAGGTATTTTGGCCGACCTGATATACCACAGAAAGAGGAAAACTTCCTCTTCCGGCATAAAGTGCTTCTTCACTTCCGATACCATATTTTTCATTTAAGAAAGCTCCCAGCCTCTCCAGATCCCCGAAAAATACCACCGTCTGTCTTGCACCTTCCGGTGTCTTCACCCGGAATCTGGCACAGGTCTTGTTGGCACCCATTTTAAATCCCGCCTGAAAGAGCAGATCCTTTTGTGCAAAAAGTGGCTTCGGATTCCCGGTTCCGAAAGGTTCTAATAACGCCAGTTCTCCTGCCAGGGCTTCGTCCGCATATCCCATGGGCATTGCCACATCAATATGTACTCTGGGAATAAAATCATCTTCTGTCAGCGTACAGTTTTTATTGAGAGCAATCCGCAGAGGTTCAATATCCTCCTCCCGCATGGACAGACCTGCTGCCAGTTTATGTCCACCGTACTTGGTAAAAAACTGTTTCACCTGCGTCATGGCATCATACATATGGTAAGCTTCGATAGAACGGCCGGATCCCTTCACACCGTCCTCTCCTTTGGTCAGGATGAATACCGGATGATGATATTTTTCCCTGACTTTCCCGGCAATGATTCCGGCAATGCTCTCATGGACCTCCGGCAGATAGATCACCATGACTTTATCCTCCGTCATGTGATGTTCCTGAATATATGTATCGGCCCGCTGGATCCCTTGTACTGTCAGGTTCTTGCGGCTTTCGTTTAAGTCTTTCAATTCTCTCGCCGCTGTCATGGCATCCGCTCTGGTAAAACTCTGCAAAAGCTCCAGCGCCCTTTTCGCAGTATCCAGTCTTCCCGTAGCATTCAGGCAGGGACCCAGCACGAACCCCAGGTGATATGCACTCAGCCGGTCCGGAGCGATTTCATTGACTTCCATCAACGCTTTCAGTCCTTCGTTATATCCTTTTTGGATCCGTTTCAGTCCTTCCTTTACCAGAATGCGGTTCTCATCCTTTAACTCCATAACATCGCATACCGTGGAAAGTGCCGCGAATTCCAGCAGTTCATCCTGAATATTTATAAGCCCCGGATTCCCGGTCTTCTCCGTGATTGCCTGAATCACCTTCAGTGCCACAACGCCGCCGCAGATGCCTTGAAATGGATAAGAACAATCACTGCGCTTGGGATCCACCACCGCCAGTGCCGGGGGCAGCTGTTCCTTCCGCTCCCCGTTTTCTTCTATATAAGGAACCTCATGATGATCCGTAACGATCACACGCATGCCCAGGGAATTTGCCAGCTCGATCTGTGGTGCCGCGGCAATTCCGTTATCACAGGTGACGATCATGCCGACACCTTCCCGCTTAGCCTCTTCGATCAGATGTTCATTCAGTCCGTATCCGTCATGGATTCTGTGGGGAATCGCCGTATCCACCTGTGCGCCAAGCATCTGAAACCCTTTGGTCAGGATATAAGACGAGCAGATACCATCCACATCGTAATCTCCGATGACCCGGATATGCAGACCTTCCTTTACCGCTTTCAGAATCTCCTCCACTGCCCTGTCCATATCCTTAAGCAGCCAGGGAGAATAGCAGTCCTCCAGTTTCCCATAGAGGAACTTCTGGATCTGGCTCTCTTCCGTCAGATCCCGGTTTCTAAGGATCCTCGCCGTCACCGGACTGATATGAAATTCCTTCGCCCATTTATCAAAATCTGCCTTCTTCGCAGCCACATACCATTTTTCCATGCAGGTTCCCGCTTTCGTAATTGTTTTTCCCTAAGCCTCATTACATTATAGCATAAAAAAGCTTGTGCATATCCTCTTTTTATGCTATATTCAATTCAATTTCTACGCGAATTTCTTACATCCGGCGTTTCGCCATTTTTTCAAACAACTTTTAATTACACAAAGGAGGATTGTGCCTATGAAACACAAACAAGTATTTTCTATGAACCTTACCGGTCCTATTGACTATGGTTTCCGTAATGACTACATGTTCCGCGCTGCCCTGCAGCTAAGTCAAAAGGCTCTGATCGGTCTCATCAGTTCTCTGCTCCATCTGCCACCGTCCGCAATTAAGTCCGTCACCATTACCAATCCAATCACTTTAGGTGCAACCATTGAAGACAAAGATTTTGTTCTCGATACCAATGTCTTGTTGAACAATAATACTCTCATAAATTTGGAAATGCAGGTGAATAACCTATACAACTGGCCGGAGCGTTCCCTGAGCTATCTGTGCCGTAACTTTGATCAACTAAATAAAGGACAAAATTATTCTGAATTAAAACCTGTAATTCACATTGGTTTTTTAGACTACACCCTGTTCTCGGAACACCCTGAGTTCTATGCTACATATCGATTACTGAATCTTAAGGATCATTTTGAATATAGTGACAAACTCACACTTTCTGTGGTAGACTTAAAGCATATAGAATTGGCTACCGAAGCTGACAAAGCATACGGCATTGATAAATGGGCTGCTTTGTTCCGGTCTATTTCATGGGAGGAAATTCTTATGACTGCAAAAAACGATGAATACCTTATGGAAGCGACAAAGACTTTATATAATCTGAATGCGGACGATATGGTCAGACAGCGTTGTCAAGCACGAATGGACGCAGAGCTTCAGGAACAATATCTGTTGAAGAAGATTGATGCTTTGACGACTGATAATGATAAGTTGACTGCCCATAACGATAAGTTGGCCGCCGATAACGATAAGTTGACTGCCGATAATGCCGCCAAAGACGCTGAGATTGAAGCTCTGAAAAGGAAACTTGCAGAGTTACAGTAAACTACACAATCTCATTATAAAAGGAGCCTACGTGAGGCTCCTTTTATATGCATCAGGTAGATTCCCGGATGATCAACGTTGGGAATGTGATATGGGACTGCACATAGAGATTCGGTCTTTTTATTTTTTGCAGGATATACTTTCCGGCCTGCACCCCCATATCGTAGACGTCGATGTTGACGACAGAGAGCATGGGCTTCAGTATCTGAGAAAACGGGAAGTCGTCAAAGGTAATCACCTTCATCTCCTCCGGGATCAGGATTCCTCTGTCGTGCAGGGCATTCACACAACCGTAGGCGATATAATTATCTGCACACACTAACGCATCCGGACGTCTTCTATTCTCCAGGATCTGCATGGTCATCCGGTATCCGCTGTCACAGACGGATTCTCCCTTTTTCACATATTCTCTGGGCAATAACACATCATGCTCCTTGAGTACGGTCAGCACTCCGTCCAGACGCCTTGCGGATATCTGATCCTCCGGTTTACCGCCGATAAAAGCCACGGACTGACAGCCCCGCTCCAGCAAATGTTTCGCGGCCAGTTCTCCCGCCAGCCGGTTATCGATATCGAGCCAGCAGAAATGGCTGTTAAAATTCGGATTGCCGATCACAATATGCGGGATCTCATGAGTAAAAAGCAGTTCATCCAGTGCCTGGGAGATCACCGACGCATGGATCACAAACCCGTCTGCCTGCTTGGTATCCGCTGCATTCCGGATAAATTCCGCACAGTCTCCCGCTGCTATATTCCTGACTACAAGCGTATAGTCCTTCTGTGCCAGCACTTCCTCCAGCCCACACAAGATCTCAAACATCTGTGGATTGGCAAACCCGGTTCCTTTCCCCAGCTCTGCCACAAATATAATGGTTCGTGCAGACTGCTTGGCGAAATTTTTCGCCCGCAGATTCGGATGATAATCCAGCTCCTCCATAGCTTTTCGTACTTTATCTGCCGTCTCCTGCGAGATTGAATAGGAGCCGTTCATCACTTTCGATACGGTTGCCGTAGAAGTTCCCGCCAGTTTTGCCACATCTTTAATGGTTGCTCCCATCGTTCACCCTCCTCGCGCGATTTTCTCTGAGAATATTTTAATCCCTTGTCCTGATCAGTGCAAATCCTTTTGCTGCCAGCTGTCCTTCCTTAAGACCTTCCTGCCAGAGATTCTCTCCGCCCAGCAGTTCTTCAGGAAGGGGGACGGTTTCCTCTTCCATATTCAGGAAAATACGGATACTCTCTATACTGCCATCTTCTTCCTCCAGATATCTTTCATAGCCATACACTCTGCTGCCCGGTTCCGCCAGTAATGTGCGATATTCTCCTCTTCTCAGCGTTCGTTCCCGTTTGCGCAAAGCAATTGCCTTCTGATATAGCAAAAACAAAGGACTGCTCTCATCCAATGTATCCCAGGGCATGGGCTGCCTGTACTCTTCCTCCAGAATACCGGTCAGTCCCGCCTCATCCCCATAGAATACTGAAGGCATTCCGGGGAAAGTCATCTGAAAGATCACCGCCAGGCGGAAGCTTTCTTCATCCTGGCACAGCGAACGGAACCGGCTGACATCATGACTGTCCAAAAGGTTTAACTGTGCATAGACTGTCTGCTTACGATAGCGCATACGCATATCCGTTATGCGGCTGTCAAACTCCATGGCATCTGCCGTCTGCTCCCCAAAAAATCTCCGGCAGTGCTTACGGAAATCATAATTCATCGTAGAATCAAACATGGTTCCGTCCAGCCAGTGCGCCGCACTCTCCCATACTTCTCCGATGAGAATGGCGTCGGGATCCACGCTTTTTACGCTCTCTCTGAATTTTCTCCAGAAGCCATCATTGATCTCACTTGCCACATCCAGCCGCCACCCGTCGATATGGAATTTTTCCACCCAGTAGCGCCCCACTTTGCAGAAATATTCTGCTGTCTCCGGATTTGCCAGATTTAACTTCGGCATCATCCGTTCATAGCCAAAGCACTCATATCCCGGATATTCCTCCGGATCCTCCGGTCGCATCACCGGATAGGTAAGTCCATAGAACCAGTCTCTGTAAGCTGACTGTTCTCCTTTTTTCACCACATCATCAAAGGCGAAAAAATACCAGCCGCAATGATTGAACACACCGTCAATGATTACTTTCAGTCCGTTCGCATGAAATACATCGATAAGCCGGTGAAAATCATCATCGGTTCCGAAACAGGGATCAATGTGAAAATAATCTAACAGATCGTACTTATGATATTCTCCGGCGACAAAGATCGGATTGATATAAATAGCGTTCACGCCCAGGTTCTTCAGGTACTCCACGTTCTCGCAGATCCCACGGATCGTACCGCCGAGCTTCCCCCTCGTCGGTACACCGCCCCATTCCTTCTCCTCTCCTCTGCCGCAAAGATACCGGTACTCAGTGGCAAAGCTGTCGGGAAAAATATTATAAATGATCGTATTCTGTGCCCATTCGGGAGGTGTAACAATATCTGCGCGGTGATTGAACGGCAACTGATAATATTCCGAGCGGTCATCCACGGTATGATCCGTGAATCGTTCTCCGTAGTACAACACCTCTTCCCTGCCATCGGACAATGTGAAATAATAGCAAAGTCTTTTATAGGGATGCTCCAGCGTAGTCTCCCAGTAATCGAATTCTTCCGTCTGCGCCACCACTGCCATCTTTTGTTCTGTAAAAAGCACCGGTGTAAGTCGGCATGCCCTGTCTCCGTAATGGAGCCTGCATTCTGTCAGATCCCCTCTGCCTGCCCGCAGACGGATCACAATATGCTCTTCATCTGTCCCATAGGCATACTGGGACATGGGTATATGTAATACTGCACTTCGATTCATACTTCCTCTTTCTGCGGTCTATCCCTTCACTCCACCTGAGGTCAGACCCTCTGTCATGTTCTTTTGCAATGCGAAAAATACGATCAGGATCGGCAAAGACACGATCAGGGATGCTGCCGAGAAAATCGGCCAGCTTCCACTCATCTCCGTCGCCTGCAGCGAATATAATCCTGCTGCCAGCGTATAAGTATCGGATCCCGTCATGAAATTGATGGCAAAAATATACTCGTTCCATACATAGACAAGAACCATCATAGCCGTTACCGCAATAGTAGGCTTAGCAAGCGGCAGTACGATCTTTGTCACCTGTTCTAACTGTGTGGCTCCGTCGATCATGGCGGCCTCCTCGATCTCCACCGGAATCGTGTCAAAATACCCCTTCATATTCCATAGTGCAAACACTGCCATCGTACCGGTATACACAATGATCAGACCCGTTCTGGTATTGATCAGCCCCATAGGACTAAGCAGCTTATACAGTGCCGTCATGGACAAAAGGGACGGAAATGCATAAAGTAAAATCAACAGCTTCAAAATCGCCTTTCTGCCGGGAAATCGTTTCCGGGAAAAAGCATACGCTGCAGGGATTCCGGTCCCCAGCGAGATCACCAGTGTGCTCACCGCCAGGATCAGACTGTTCTTCAGCCATAAAAGCACCGGTTTCTCGGTAAAAACCGCCTTATAATTCTGCAGGGTCATATGCTTTGGCAAAAAGGAAAAGTCAGATCCCAACAGGCTGTTCTCTGCATTCAGCGACACGGAAAACGCATATAATACCGGCACCAGCACGAAAAAGCATACCAGGATGAAAAACACATTTACCGCTATAAGTACCAGCACATGTTTCGTCTTTTTACTCATCTGCTCTCCTCCTTTCTGCCGTTTGTCACCAGAGAAAACACTAACAGCATTCCGAAGATCAGAATGGAGATAGCGGAACTGTATCCGTAATTGTTCGTAATGAATGCCTTCTCATAGGCATAGGTTAAAATGGTATGAATATTCGCACCGGTCTTGGATCCCACCTGCTGGGTCAGCAGATAGATGACATCGAACTGTTTAAAAGTCGTAAATGTCGTGATCATAACCGACGGTGCTATAATGGGGCGGATCATCGGAACCGTAATATATCTCGTCCGTTCCAGCCAGGTGGCACCGTCTAACAGCGCACTTTCGTAAAAGCTCCGATCCACGCTCTGCAGTGCCCCGTCAATGATGGTGATCATGAAGGGTAACGCCAGCCAGAGGTTCACTGTCGTACAGCTGATGAAGGCGATCACGTCACTTCCAAGCCATCTCACCGGTTCCATTCCCAGTCTGATCATCCATTGATTCAACAGACCAAACTGGGAATTGAACATTCCTGTCTTCCACAGCAGGATGGATACATATCCCGGCATGGCCCAGGGAAAGATCAACAGAGTACGATAGACATTCCGAAGTCTCAATCCTTTGATGTTCAGAAGTGTCGCCATGATAAAAGCGATCACCAGCTGCAGCACCATATTTACCGCGGTCCATAATATCGTCACAAGAAGTGCTGTCAGGAAGCCATTGTCAAATACCAGCAAGGCATCCTTATAATTCTCCAGTCCAATGAATTCATAATTATTCCAGTGATAAATATTCATATTTGTCATGGAGATATATCCGGTATAGAGGATCGGGAAGATTACGATCAACAGGATCAATACTAAGGACGGTAGTGACCAGCTGTATGCAAACAGTGTCTCTCTTCTTTTTTTATTCTGCTGTCTGTTCCCATGAGCATTTTTCATTCTTGCCATATTTATTCGTTCCACTTCCTTTTGCCTGATTATGCCTGATTACGCAGCGTCACTTATTTCATGGATTCGATTAGCTGCAATGCTTCCTTCTGTGCTTTCTCCGCACTTTCCGCCACATCATTTCCCGCCATGTTGACATCCGTCAGCAGTCCGCTGGCTACGGTCCACATCACATCCATCTCCGGCAGATTCGGCATGGGCACCGCATTTTCCGCAGTCTCCTTCATAGCCATGACCACTTCATCACCACTTACTTCTTCATAACTGTAACAGTTCTCTCTGGCAGGAGCACAGCCGCTTGCCTGTGCCAGCGCAATACCTACCTCGTCCTTCATCAGTACCCGCAGTACCTGTTCCACCGCATCCTTTTTATTCTCTGCTGCATTTTTCAGCACCTGGACACCCTGGACTCCCATATAGGGGGCGATTGGTTTTCCTGTCTCATCGATCACAGGCATAGAGGCGATTCCCACGTCCATTCCGCTTTCTCTTACTGTCGGGATCAGCCAGGGACCGGCTATGGTTGCATGCGCCATTCCCTCTTTGAACAGTGTATTCACTGTGGCATACTCGGTCTCCCCGGGCATGAGATCCACGAACTTTTTATGATAGGCCAGGGCTTCCTCTGTCTCCGGCAGATTTAATCCCGGCTCTCCGGCATCATTCAGGATATAGCCTCCGAATCCATTGATCCAGCCTGCCGCATAATAAGGGGTACTATGCTGTTCCACGAATCCATAATGTCCTCCACGGGTATTCTCCTGCATATAAGCATACAATTCCTCTGTGGTAGCCGGCACTTCCTCATCCTTCATGTAGAGACGGTTATACATAAAAAGTAAGGTTTCATAATAGATAGGAAGCTGATAGACCGTTCCCTTATAGGTTGCCGCTTCGATCGTGTTATCCATATAGGAATCCAGTTCCTCTGCCGGAATGATATCCGTGATAGGCGACAGTATGCCCATTTCTGCATAGACACCTATCTTATCATGGGCAAAAAGGTACATATCCGGAGCTGCCTTGGGATCATTTCCCACCATTTTAAGAGCTTCTGTCAGGTCGCTTTTTTTCTCCAGTACTACATGGATCTGCGGCTCTAATTGGGTAAATTCCTCTTCCAGGACCTGCGTTACCGCATCCTCCTTGTCGTGCCAGATGGTGATCGTAACTTCTCCGTCCGTCTTCTCATCCTGCGCTGTCTGCTCCACCGTCTGACTGCCACAGCCGGTCAGGCTGCCAATCGTCAGTCCTGCTGTCACGATCCATGCCCATGCTCTGTTCCGGATTCTTTTCTGATTTCTATTCTTCATATCCTGCACTCCTTTGATATGTACTCTCCTGCCGCTTGTTTTTATATCTTATTTCTGTGACTTTTTCTTTGAGACTGCCACTGCTGCGCCGCCTGCTGCCACTACCAGCACGCCGATCACGATGGGTACGACCGGTGTGGATTTCTCTGTATTCTCCGACGCTTCGTTTGTTGCTTCCACAGCTTCCACAGCCTCTTGTGTTGCCACAGTTTCGGTTGTCTCTTCCAGCGCGATTTCTTCATAAGATACGGTGTAATCCTCCGGACCGTTTATCGTAAGCCAGATATCCTTACCGGTCTCTACGGAAATATCCGTCGTCTGTACACTTCCTTCATTACCATTGACGATTATGGAATTCACCCAGCCGGGAATCTCCTTTACCAGCCAGCCTCCTTCGCCTTCCTCTAATGACTCTCCGGGCCATGCTGCAAATGCGTTAGTGCCGTCCGGTGCCGACCACGCCCACAGACAGGGACCGTTCCAGTCTGCGGGAGCAGATACATGGATCGTCACATTGGGAGTTTCTGCCTGATCCGGGTTCTTATAGCTGAAATCGTAGCTGCCGTCGGCTGCTACCGTTACCCATAGTTCTGCGGGATCAATGGAGATATCCTCGGTCTGTACGCTTCCTTCGTTCGCATTCACAATGATGGAGTTTACCCATACCGGAACCTTGATGCTGTACCAGCCATCTTCGCCTGCTTTCATCTCTTCCCCGGGCCATGCCGCAAAGGCATTGGTGCCATCCGGTGCCGACCACGCCCACAGGCAGGGGGTATCCCACGAGTCATCTACTTTTGCATGTACCACAAATTTCTCTACGTAAGCCGGTGCCTCTCCGGTAGTCTTGCTCTCATAAGAGATCTCTACAGTGTCAGCTGCACTCACCGTGATCCATGCAGCATTGGTATCCAGGATCTGCTCTTCGGTCTGTACGTTACCCTCATTGGCATTGATGATCACATGATTCGCCCATGCAGGAAGCCAGATATAATACCAGCCGTCATTAGCTGCATCTGCTTCCATCTCCTCGCCGGGCCATGCTGTAAACGCATTATTGCCGTCGCTGTCCCACGCCCACACACAAGGATTTTCCCAGTCCTCCGGCACCTGCACATAAAGCGCATTTCTCTCTTCTGTATTCTGTGTTGTTTCTGCATTTGCCGTCATCGGCAGAATCCCGATCACCAGCAGAAGCATCATCAGAAATGATCCACAACGTCTCATCAGCTTACTCATAATATCCTCTCTTTCCGATTCTACTTGTCTGTGTTATATTTTTGTAACCTTTCTGTCGTTTCAACCGTTTTAAAAAGTGCACTTTCCCTTGGGTTATTTTGATTATAACGTTGCTGTTTCCGGATGGTCAATTTGATTTTAGGTAATCGTTTTCCCTCTGATTTATTTATTTGTCACAGTTTCATTCTTCTATTTTTGGTTGTTATTTACAAATGTTTTTTACGTTTCCTGCGTTTTCCTAAATATTTGTGAAAGTTTCACGAAAATGTTTCCTATGGAGTACCCATTAGAAATATGCACCGCAAGGCGCACACAAAAAGAGATGGAAGCCTTTCGCTTCCATCTCCATTGAAAATACTTTTATGCTATTTTTATTACTTTTTACTTATTCCTACTTATTTTGCCTTGGGTGCGAACTTTTTTCTCAGTACATACCACAGGGCACCTGCAATACATACAGAGGAATAAGCACCACAGATGATACCTACCATCAGAGGCAGAGCGAAGTCACGGATGCTGGTCACACCCCAGATGTACAACGCGCCTACCATTACCAGAGTGGTCAGGGAGGTGAATAAGCTTCGGGACAGTGTCTGGGTGATGCTGTGGTTTACAACATCCTGCAGATCATCCTTCTTGGTCATAACTGCCATATTCTCACGTACACGATCGAAGATTACGATGGTGGCGTTGATAGAGTAACCTACGATGGTCAGCAGACACGCGATAAAGGTATTGCTGACGGATACTCTTGCGAGTGCGTAGAAGGTGATCACTACCAGCACGTCATGGAGCAGGCAGGCAATACTGCTGACACCGAAACGGATATCGCTGAAACGGAAGCGGATATAGATCAGCATGCAGATAATTGCTACTGCTACCGCCAGGATCGTATCAGACTTCATCTCGTTACTGATGGTGGAACTGATGGTCTCGGAGGTGATCAGTGTCTCATCCACGCCAAAATTATCCACGAACATCTGATTCAGTGCCTGTCTCTGATCCACATCCAGAGAAACGGTCTTGAAGATAACTTCGTTGGAGCCCTGTACGGTCTGGATCTGAACTGCACTGCCGGTGGTGCTCTCGATCAGAGGTACCATCTCGCTGTTGATCTCTTCCAGGGTATAGCTCTTGTCAAAAGTTACGGTAGTTGCGGTACCGCCCTTGAACTCCAGGCTGTAGTTCAGTGCATCACCGGTGTTCATCTTGTAGACACCCATGGTGATAAATCCAACAGCGATCACTGCCAGAGACAATCCGAAGAAAATCCCCTTCTTGCCGAGGAAATTCACAGTCTTGTGTTCCTTACCTACACCATACCACTTAGGATCCTTTAATCCCAGT
>ENA-OPCY01000496-OPCY01000496.1-human-gut-metagenome-genome-assembly--contig:-NODE-496-length-29303-cov-2.398215_pt1 | contig 29303 bp, 26 predicted proteins | sample MGYA00241568_ERZ501487 | MGnify/ENA primary metagenome ERZ501487 (study PRJEB25962, sample SAMEA2042574) | human gut metagenome | biome: human gut; feature: human-associated habitat; material: faeces... | reverse complement strand
TGAAATACTCCCCTGTCCAGCCGTTATAATCGGTTGTGACCTTAAAGAACACGGAATGACGTCCTGTTACATTTTTTACAACAGTATTTACAGTGCCGCTGTCTGCGCCTATTTTTACTGTGCCGATCTCCTCGCCGCCTGCTCCGTCAATGAGGATATGCATTGTGCAGTCGCAGCCGAAGCCGTTTACATCTGCGTCAAATTCCATTGTTTTGCTGGAGAAGTCGTCGCCGAAGTCGTAATATTTATAGCCGATAACGCAGCCGTCGGTGATGTTTGTTATGACACGCTCGAATTTATTGCGCTCGGTTATTATTGCGCCGCCTTTAAGCACGCAGGCAATATCCGCCGGGGTTATTTCGTACGGTGAAAGCGAATCTTCAAAGCCGAGGGAAGTCATTTCGACATATGGTATCGTACCGTCGGGAAGTATCTCTATCTTTTCAACGCAGGCACGTCTTGACATTATTGTGCCGTTTGTCATACGGTGATAGAAGATGTACCACTGACCGTTTATGCAGGCAATGGAGCCGTGGTCATTGCCGCCGGGGTAGTCGACGCCGTTATCAACGATATAGCCTCTGTATGTGAACGGGCCTGTTGGTTTGTCAGAAGTCGCATAGGCAAGTCTGCTGCCCACCTGCGGAGAATAGATGAAGTAATAGGTATTTCCTACCTTACGCATTGAGCAGGCTTCAAAGAACAGGCTCTCTTTTTCGGTGAAGCCGCCCTCGGCTCTCGGTTCACAAGGTATAATATGCTCGATAAGTGTGCCGTCAAGTATTTCATACATATTATCGCTGTTGATCTCTGCCATAAATGAACGTTCATAGCCGCAGCAGATGTATGTACGTCCGTCGTCGTCCACAAAAACACCGGGGTCAATGAACCAGCCGTTGCAGCAGACCTCGTCCGAGATGGTATATTTATACTCGGAAAGAAGCTTGAACGGACCTTCGGGTCTGTCGCTCACGCCGACGCAGCCCTTTGAGTTGATTATATATGCATAGAGATAGTATTTTCCGTCCTTTTCAACTACATCGGGAGCATAAAGCATTATGTTATCCCCTGTTTTTTCGATGTCCGATTTATGGTCACGGTCGTCACGGACGTGAAAAATATCACCGTGGCAGGTCCATTTATTTAAATCGGAAAGCGGCGCGCTCCAGCATTTAAGCACATAGTCGCAGAATGAATCTGAGCCTGCTCTGTCGTGGGAGCCGTAAATATACACACGGTCGCCGAAAACTCTCGGCTCGCCGTCGGGAATATATTCCCATTTTGGAAGATATGGATTTGACATAAGTACCTCCTGTTTTTTGAAATGCAGTTGTTCGTTGTTTTCATTATATACAATATCGGTTTTTTTATCAATGACTTAATAAGCTTAAAAAGCTATTATTTTATGCAGAGCACGGCTCATAAAAAAAGTCGTATTTTTTTGAAAAAAGGTATTGACAAACGTGTTTCGTTATGTTATAATGAATATCGTCGTTAAGAGAGTTGCTCTTAACAGCACAATTTAATATTTGGTATGCGAGTGTGCTGGAATAGGCAGACAGGCACGTTTGAGGGGCGTGTGTCTTTGACGTATGGGTTCAAGTCCCATTACTCGCACCAAATTAATCCGCCGATGTGTATATATCGGCGGATTAATTTTTGCCGTATTCAATCTAATTACATAAAAGAAAAACTATATATCAGCTTAAAACAACAGGGTGTGCACTGCACACCCTGTATTTTATCTATGAACAAATATTGCTTAATCAACCTTTGAAACTGAAAGTACAACCTTTTCGCCGTTAATATTCCAGTCTTTGACAAAGCCGTCAGTTGTATTTACAATATCATTTGCAAGTACATCGTTTGCAATACCAGCCTTATTTTTAGACATAATATCAGCAATTTTATCGTTGCCGCTTACACCGACAATAATGTGATCCATAACCTCAAAGCCTGCATCCTTACGCATTGTTTGAACCTTACTGATTATCTCACGAACAAAGCCCTCTTCAACAAGCTCAGGAGTAAGAGTTGTGTCAAGTACAACTGTAACGCCATTGTCGCTTACAGTGTACAGTCCCTCCATTTGCTTAACATCTATGAGTAAATCCTCCTCTGTCAGCTTAATATCACCTGTGGAAATAGAAAGCGTCATTGTGCCAGTTTCATTTAGCTCAGCCTTTGCCTTGACACCGTCAACATTTGCAAGAGCATTTCTTATTTCACCTAACTGCTTGCCGTACTTTGGTCCCAGAGTTTTAAGCTGTGGCTTAAATGAGTAAGAAACAAAGCCGCCTACATCATCTGTAAATACTACTTCCTTAATGTTAAGCTCGTCCTCAATAATATCAACATAGAACTTATCAAGAGCCTTTTGAGCTTTAACATACATCTTAGCCAACGGCTGGCGGTTTTTCATTGCAGAGCCGTTTCTTGCAGAACGACCAAGCACAACTATCTTTAAAACCTCGTCCATATCAGCCTCTAGCTTTGTGTCAATAGCAGCCTCATCAACAGTAGGGAATAGGCATAGGTGAACGCTTTCCGGTGCTGTGTTGTCTATTGAGCGTACAAGGTTTTGATAAATAGATTCGGCCATAAACGGAATCATAGGGGCCGATGCTTTCGCTATTGTAACAAGTGCTGTGTATAATGTCATATAAGCGTTAATCTTATCCTGTGTCATATCCTGTGCCCAGAATCTTTCACGACATCTTCTTACATACCAGTTACTCATTTCATCTACAAAGCTTTGCAGTGCTTTTGCAGCTTCAGGAATTTTATAGCCGGACAGGCAGCTGTCTACCGCCTTAACTGTTGAATTTAACCTGGACAGCAGCCACTTGTCAATAACAGCTAAGCTGTTTCTGTCCAATGTATACTTTGAAGCGTCAAAGTTATCAATATTAGCATATAGTACAAAGAACGCATATGTGTTCCAAAGTGTACCCATAAACTTTCTTTGTCCCTCAACAACAGCTTTGCCATAGAATCTCTTTGGCAGCCACGGGTTAGAATTGGTGTAGAAATACCACCTTATAGCGTCTGCACCGTAGGTTTGCAGTGCGTCAAACGGATCCACTGCGTTGCCCTTTGACTTTGACATCTTTTGTCCGTTCTCATCCTGAACAAGACCAAGAACTATAACATTCTTATATGGTGCTTTGTTGAAAATAAGGGTTGAAATTGCAAGCAATGAGTAGAACCAGCCTCTTGTTTGGTCAACGGCCTCCGAGATGAAATCAGCAGGGAATTGTGACTCGAACAGCTCCTTGTTTTCAAAAGGATAGTGGTGCTGTGCAAAAGGCATTGAGCCTGAATCAAACCAACAGTCAATAACCTCAGGAACTCTGTGCATTTGCTTTCCGCAGTGCGGACACTTTATTGTAACATCATCAATATATGGTCTGTGCAGCTCAATATCATCAGGGCAGTTGTCTGACATTGCCTTTAATTCCTCGATACTGCCGATAGAGTGGCGGTGACCGCATTCACATTCCCAAATGTTAAGCGGAGTACCCCAGTATCTGTTTCTTGAAATACCCCAGTCCTGTACATTATTCAGCCAGTCGCCGAAACGGCCCTTACCTATGGAATCAGGAATCCAGTTTACTGTGTTGTTGTTTGCAATAAGCTGTTCTTTTACATCTGTCATCTTAATAAACCAAGAATCTCTTGCATAGTAGATAAGCGGTGTGTCACAACGCCAGCAGTGTGGGTATGAGTGCTCAAACTTAGGTGCAGAGAACAGCAAGCCTCTTTTATCAAGGTCAACCAGAATTTCCTTGTCGGCGTCCTTGCAGAATGTACCGGCCCAAGGTGTTTCTTTTGTCATTTCACCCTTTGAATCAACCAGCTGAACCAAAGGAAGATTGTACTTTCTGCCTACATTAGCGTCGTCTTCACCAAATGCAGGTGCAATGTGAACTACGCCTGTACCGTCTGTAAGAGTTACATATGTATCACAGGTAATGTAGTAGCACTTTTCCTTAGGTGAAACAAAGTCGAACAAAGGCTCATATTCCTTGTATTCAAGGTCTTTACCCTTGTATCTCTCAAGAACGGTATATTCGCCCTCAATTACGCTGTCAACCAAGGCCTCTGCCATATAATATACATTGTCGCCTGTTTGAATTTTTACATAATCCTCATTAGGGTTTACACAAAGGGCAACATTAGACGGAAGCGTCCAAGGTGTTGTTGTCCATGCAAGAATGTACGCATCCTCGCCCTTTGCTTTAAACTTTGCAATAGCCGAACGCTCTTTTACGTCCTTATAGCCCTGTGCAACCTCATGCGAGGACAAAGGTGTTCCGCATCTAGGACAGTATGGAACAATTTTAAAGCCCTTATATAGTAAGCCCTTGTCATATATTTTCTTTAATGCCCACCATTCAGACTCTATAAAATTGTTGTCATAGGTGACATATGGGTTGTCCATATCTGCCCAGAAGCCTACAGTGTCGGAGAAATTCTCCCACATACCCTTGTACTTCCATACAGATTCCTTACATTTCTTTATAAAAGGCTCAAGCCCGTATTCTTCAATCTGCTCCTTGCCGTCTAAGCCCAGCAGCTTTTCAACCTCAAGCTCTACCGGCAAGCCGTGTGTGTCCCAACCGGCCTTACGAGGAACCATATTGCCCTTCATTGTTTGGTATCTTGGAATCATATCCTTAATTACACGGGTAAGCACATGACCGATATGCGGCTTACCGTTAGCTGTAGGAGGGCCGTCATAGAATACATACGGCTTTCCGCCCTTGCGTTCCTCAATACTCTTTTCAAAGATTTTGTTTTCTTTCCAGAACTTTTCAACTTCTTTTTCACGCTGAACAAAGTCAAGGTTTGTGTCAACCTTTTTATACATTTCTTCAACCTCCTAAAAAATAAAAAGGCCGTCATCCCATAACAGGACGAAGACCTAAAAGCTTCGTAAAACCACCTATTACAGCATACTGCATATGCGTTTTCTGTTAACGGAGAAAATCCGACGCATTTACTTGCATTTAAGCGTTCAAATTGCAGCTCCGAAGTGATTTACAGCCTAATGTAGTTATCGGACTTTCACCATACTCCGACTCGCTAAAACCTTTAGAAGGCTGTCTGTCTTCATCATCGCTTTTAAAGTGTTTTATACTGTCAAAATTCTATCACATATTATTTATAAAGTCAATCTGTGTACAAAGTATTTTTACCGTACAAAGCTAAAAATGCCGTGTGTTCAATCTAAGCATAAAAGCCTGTCGGCAGGTACAAAATGTATAGAACCATATGTATTTTAGTTAAATTGAGGTTAGTGCAGCTGTGAATTGTAAAATAAAAATTCAACATTTGTTGACGGGTATATGTATTTGAGTTTAAAAGCTCCGTTGCTGTGGTGTGCCAAAGCATAAATTTGTGTTTTGTTATTTTGACAAAGATAATATATTAAACGCCTGAAAAACTGGCTATGTTTAATTATTTACAAGGATAAATGCAATTTAAGAAAAGCTTAATTGCAAATTTAGCATAAAAATTGTTGAAAATCCTGTGTGCTAAAACACAATTTGCAGGAATTGGGGTATTGACAAGCAAAAAGCCTTATGGTAAACTTTACAACAACAAAGGCGTTACAAACACTTGAGATAAGTGTGTTGTGACGCCTTTTCCATTTTATTTGATTAAAAATATGAAAGGGGATTTTAAAATGGATAGCGGAAGTATTGGCTTTATGATTTTTTGTACGGCACTTGTTTTTATTATGACACCTGCCTTGGCGTTCTTTTACGGAGGTCTTGTTCGCAGAAAGAATGTAATAAACACTATGATGGCTTCTGTGTTTATTACCGGTACAGCAGTTCTTATGTGGGTGCTGTTTGGTTATTCGTTCTCGTTTGGTGCAGACGCAGGAGGCTTTGTAGGCGGTCTTGATTTTTTGGGATTAAACAATGTTAGTATTTCAGACAGCACAAGAGGCTTGGAAATTCCGGATATGTTGTTCTGTGCCTTCCAAATGATGTTTGCAATTATTACACCGGCACTTATTACAGGTGCTGTAGCAGGCAGAATGAAATTTAAGGCACTTGTTCCGTTTATTTGCCTATGGTCACTGCTTGTATATTACCCACTGGCTCATATGGTATGGGGCGGCGGCTTTATGGGTGCCGAGGTTGAGGGCGGTGCCGGTTTATTCGGCACAGGCTTGTATCTGAATTCAGTTGATTTTGCCGGCGGTAATGTCGTACATATAAGCTCAGGTATTACAGGCTTAGTTCTTGCCGTTATCCTTGGCAAGCGTCGTGACTACGACCGTAGTACATATACACCGCATAACATTCCTTTTGTGCTTTTGGGTGCTGCGTTGCTGTGGTTTGGCTGGTTTGGCTTCAACGCAGGCAGTGCACTGGCAGCTAACGGTACAGCAGTACACGCATTTATAACATCTGCTGTTTCATCGGCCTGCGGCTTGATTTCATGGATGGTTATTGATACAATTACTACAGGAAAGCCAACCTTGGTAGGTGCTTCAACAGGTTTGGTAGTTGGTTTGGTTGCAATTACACCTGGCGCAGGTTTTGTACCTGTATGGGCTTCAATTATTATCGGTTTGCTTGTTAGCCCAATTTGTTACTTCTGTATGCACCTAATCAAGAAAGTGTTAAAGATTGACGATGCACTTGACGCATTCGGCTGTCACGGTATCGGCGGTATCTGGGGTGGCTTGGCAACAGGTATCTTTGGCGTAAAGGAGCTTGCTCCGGGCGTTGAATCAGGCGCTAAGTGGAACGGTCTTATTTTCGGCGACTACCACTTGTTCATTGCACAGTTTGAAAGTATAGTAGTTACTATTGCTATTGCTGTAGTAGGCACACTTATTTGTGCGGGTATAGTTAAGCTGTTTACTAAGACACTTCGTGTATCTGAAATGGATGAAAGACTTGGTCTTGATTCAACTCAGCACGGTGAATCAGCTTACCCTTCATTTAACGGCTTGGATTAATTTAGAAAGGTAGAGATAGCAATGAAAAAAATTGAGGCTATTGTGCGTCCTGAAAAGTATGAGGAAGTAAAGGACGCATTGGACGCAATAGATGTTAAGGGAATTACAGTTTCTCAGGTGTTGGGCTGCGGTCATCAAAAAGGCCACACCGAGCGAATCAGAGGCGTAGATGTTGAGATTACTATGCTTAACAAGATTAAGTTTGAAATTGTAGTATCTACAGACGAATGGGCAGAAAAAACGATTGATGTCATTAAAAAGGTTGCCTGCACCGGTAATGTAGGCGACGGTAAAATATTTATATATGACATTGAGGATGTAGTAAGAATAAGAACAGGTGAAAGAGGCATAAAGGCTGTATAATCTGCAAATTAAAACTTGTTACAACTGTCAGTAAGCTTTATTTTCCTATAAAAAAGGCACTGTTAAGGTGTCGGCTCCCTTTTTTGTGTGAAGCACTAAAGTTTTGTTTAAAAGGCAGGCGGATTATATAAATTTATTTGTTACTATTCTTTCGCCTTAATTTATTAAAAATGCCTGCAAGCTTGAAAAATAAGGGCCTTATGGGCTTTAGCCCACACCAAACAAAGGTGTAAAGCCGCACGAAATTGCCGGTGCATTTTTTTATTTTGCCGTTTCTTCTGTATGCCTTTACAACAGCAACAATTTGTGATGAATCTATTACTTCGGTCCAAAACTGTCCGTCACCGTTAATCAGCAGTCGGTCGTTTTTTAACTCTTTTATAATGCGGTGAAGAACAATTTTACCGTTGTCACGCTTAAAAAGCACTATGCTGTATTTTTTAGGCGGCATTTCAAGAGGTGAAACCAAGTATACTAAATCCCTGCTTGGCACCAATGTAGGCAGCATACTTGTACCTGTTACTGTAAGAGGAAAACAGCCCTTATTGTTTATACAGCCTTCTATTAAGGGTAAAAGCTCGTTAAGTGGGCTTTTAATTTTTTGAATATCCAAGTAATCACCGCCTTTTAGTGAAAAAATTATACCATAATAATATGCTGCTGTAAAATACATTTTATAAGACAGGCGTATATTGGTTGAAAATAGTATATTTTTATGTTAAAATCTTAATGAAATATATATTAGAGGTGATTTTTTTTATGTCGACAGTGCTTTGCGGTATTATATATGTCGTATTAACAGGTGTTTTTTATTTGTTGTCAGGTGCATATAAGGACAAAAATAAATTTATTTATTTTAAATCTGTTCCCATAATATTGGGATTTTTAGCAATTTTGCTTTACGGATTTGCAGCTATGGCGATTTTAAAGCATAGTATTGATATTGCTTCATATTTAATAGGTACAATTATAATATCTTGTTGTGTAAATGCTTTTGCATTGTGTAAATCAGAGAGATTATTTAAAGCTGCACTTTGCCCATTTATAAAAAAGGCTGCGTGCATTGTTCTTGTTTTAATAGCATTGGAATTTACTGTGTTCAATATTTCGTCGTTTACTTCACCCGTTAAAAACAACAATAATGCTTTGCCCTTTTCGTCAGCCGAGTTGTCGGAGGGCAGCAATACAGTCGACTCTATACTGATTGATAAGGATGATGAGTTTATTATAACCTATTCAAATTTAAAAGAGAGCTGTGAAAATGTATATATTCAATTTGAAGGAAAACCAAAATTAGTAACTGTCAGTGTCGGAATTTCAGATATTAATTTATCACAATCTTTATTAGGTGTTTTCAGCGAAAATCTTTATGCTGATAATGACAGTCCTGTTTTATTGAATGTTCACTCAAAGGAGCTTGACACACTAAAGATAGGCATAAAAAATGCCTCCGGCTTAACAATAAGGGAAATTGGACTGAATAAAGAGCTGCCAATTCAGATTAATTATCTAAGGCTTATTGCTTTTGCGTTGATTTGTTTGTTGGTGTTGGCTATTAAAGAATTTAAGCTGTACAAAGCTGTTTATAACAACAGCCCAAAGCAATTAGCTGCCCTAATATTAGTTGCGGCTTTGTGCTGCGGCAGCTTTATTTTTATCTTCTGTGCTAAGGGTGACGATGCAATAACTCCATATAAGCAGGAAGGTGTTGTTTATCGCTCACCGTATTATCAAATGTTTGATGCTTTTCAAAAGGGACAGCTCAACCTTGATATACCTGTTGACCAAAAGCTTATAGATGCAGGGGACAAGGTGTATGATCCTCAGTACAGAGATGAGATAGGCGCAAACGCTTCGTGGGACAGGGCTTTTTATAACGGAAAGTACTACAGCTACTTCGGTACAGCACCGCTTTTTTTAGTATATTACCCTATTTATTTTATAACCGGAGCACTTCCCACAGACAGCCTTGTCTGCACCTTGTTTAGTATGCTGATATCAATATTTGGCTTTATGGCTGTAAGCAAAATTGCAATGGTTGCAGTAAGAAAATCGAATTTTTTGCTGGTAATGTTAAGTGGAGTAGCAATTCCGTTTGCTTGCGGAATATACATACTTTCAGCATACGGGGATTTTTACAATTTGCCTAAGCTGTGCGGAATAGCGTTTTTATTCTTACTAATATACCTAACGCTGTCTGCATATAAAAAGCCGAAATGGTATAAATTTTTAATGTGTGGAATTACCGTAGGTCTTATTGCGGCATCAAGGCCCAACCTTGTTATTGCCGCCCTGGCGACAGCACCGTTCTTTATTTCGGTGCTGTTAAATAAGACAATTAAATTAAAAAGTAAGCTATGCTATGTTGCAGCATTTATAGCGCCTGTTGCTCTCTTTGCGATAGTATTAATGATATACAATTATGCCCGATTTGGTTCGCTGCTTGAATTTGGTACATCGTACCAGCTTACTGTAAATAATATTTCACTTAACAATGTATCGCTTGCCTTTTTGGGGCCGGCCTTGTATCATTACTTCTTCCAAATGCCGGACACTGCGGCTGCGTTTCCATATGTAAGTCCATCATCCTGCCTGTACGGTACATCTTCTTATTTAGGAGGACTAATAAAGGTAAACAGCTATTCTCGTTATTTTTATATGACCGGCTCATATGGAGTGTTTGCTTTACCGTTGAATTGGCTTGTTGCTTTTATTCCTGCCGCCAAGAAAAGGCTCAGAATAAGCAGCATAAACAGATGGTTTATAATGTTGTGTGTTGCACTATCTGTATTAATAGCATTTACGGATTTCTGTATGGCAGGTGTTGCCATAAGCTATGTATGTGATATTGCACCTATAATGGCCATAGCGGCAATAATTATTTTGCTGTATATTGAAAAGTCTGTTAGAAATATCTCCCGTATATACAAGGTGGTGTATATACTGCTGGCAGGTGTGATTGTTCTGTCTGTTTTAATAGCTGCCGCACTTGCAATTAATACGGTTAATAGTGTATATCAGAGTTCGGCTCCGGCCTTGTACAGTGCACTCAGAGGTATCTTTACCTTTTAACCGATAAATAGTTTACTGAGATGTGGAATTTTATGAAAAAGCGGTTCTGTTGTTGTAAACAGAGCCGCTTTTTGTGCTGAATTTATATTTTGTTCATATAAAATCCATAATCAATTATCAAATTTGTATGAATAACCAAAAAAACAACAATTTTTTTTGTAGTTATTTAACTATACTTTTTGAAAATATGATGTTATAATATAGCTGTAATAAAAAGTTAGCTAAGTTGCATAGTTAATTATATAAGAAAGGTGGATTTATATGACATACGACAAAATATTATCTGAACGCAAAGGCAAGACTATTTACAAGGTTGGCGATACCGTTGTTAAAGTATTTGATCCTGAGTATTTTCCAAAGTCGGATGTGCTTAATGAAGCGCTTAACCAAGCCAGAGTTGAGGAAACCGGACTTAATATTCCGGATTTAAAGTCTGTATCACTAATTGATGGTAAATGGGCAATTACTATTGATTATGTTGAGGGCGATACCCTCCAAGAGCTTATGGATAAGAATCCTGACAAGATTGATGAATATCTAAATTTATTTGTTGATCTTCAGCTGGAGGTACATAGTAAAAGGGCTCCTTTACTTAATAAGCTAAAGGACAAAATGAATAGAAAAATCTCAAGCTTAAAGGAGATTGACGCAACTACTCGCTATGAGCTGCACACTCGTTTGGAGGCAATGCCTAAGCATACCAAGGTTTGTCATGGTGACTTTAACCCAAGCAACATTATTATTGACAGCAAGGGTGAGGCACATATTCTTGACTGGTCTCATGCAACACAGGGCAATGCTTCTGCCGACGCCGCAAGAACATACCTGTTGTTCTCTCTAAGACAGCCTGAGCTGGCTGATAAGTATTTAAAGCTGTTCTGCACAAAGAGCAATACCGCTAAGCAATATGTTCAGCACTGGTTGCCTATAGTTGCTGCATCTCAAATGGTTAAGGGCTTAGAAGACGAGAAAGAGTTCCTTATGAAATGGATAGATGTTGTTGAATACGAATAATCTTTTATCATCTTAACTACTACATAAACAAAAGGAGTCATAGCCTGTCAGCTGTGGCTCCGTTTGTGTATTATAACGAAAAAACTGCACATATATGTAATGGAGGTATTTTATGAATATTAATAAATTCAAGTATGATGGAAAGAGAAAATTCAATATAAAAGAAAGCTCAACGGAATATTCCGGAAAGTATGCAAAAAAGCTTGCAGATTCGCCGTTGTTTGCAGAAAATATAAACGAAATCAGAGAGCTTCAAGAAAAAATGTACGCTCAAAAGAATGAGGGCTTGGTTATCATTTTTCAGGCAACAGACGCAGCCGGCAAAGACGGTGTTATTCGCACGGTTTTCAGTATTTTAAGCCCCCATGGTGTTCAGGAGCATTGCTTTAAAAATCCTTCATCGGTAGATCTTTCTCACGACTATATGTGGCGTGTGTGGTCCAAGCTGCCGGCAAAGGGCGATATTGCCCTGTTTAACAGAAGCTATTATGAGGAGGTTTTAATAGGCAAGGTGCATCAGCTTTATAAAACGCAAAAAAAGGCTGACCGCATCAGCAATAAAACAGTTATTAAAAACAGATATCAACAAATTAATAATATAGAAAAATATCTGTATCAAAATTCTATTAGAGTTGTAAAGATATTTTTAAATCTTTCTAAGGACGAACAGGCTGAAAGATTTATTTCAAGAATAGATGAAAAGGATAAAAATTGGAAGGTTTCGCCTGCTGACATTGGCGAGCGTGAATATTGGGACGAGTACCAGCAGGCGTTTGAAGATATGATAAACAATACCTCTACCCGCATTGCTCCATGGTATGTAGTGCCGGCAGACCATAAGTGGTATGCAAGATATGTAGTTTCTGAAATTGTGCGTGACATATTAAATGATATGAATCCTAAATATCCAAATGTTGACAAAGGTGCAATGGAATATGCCTTGAATGCAAGGCAGGAGCTTTTTGACAGTATACAGGACAAAAGCCGAAAAGAAAAAATACTTAACAAAATGGAGGCTAAAAAATTAAAAGGAAAAAGCAGCTTAAAAAACAATTGCGAAAGCAACAGGGAAGAGAAGCCTGAGGCTCAAGCAGAGGATGAGTAAATTATAAAGTGGTAAACTGTTTTTTGTTAATATTTTAAAAATACTGCGTGATACAATGGAAATTGTTATCTTCATATGCTATAATAGCATAGCATAAATTGAGATTGATACGGAGGACTTAAAAATGAATGTTTCGTTGCTTGGCTGCGGCAGATGGGGTTCGTTTATTGCATGGTATTTAGATAAGACCGGTCACAATGTATATACATGGGGCTTGGAGAATGATGAGATTTTCCAAAGCCTGCAGCGCGAAAGAAAAAATGACTATGTTCAGTTTAGCGATAGCATTGTTATTACTCCTGACCTTACCAAAGCTGTTAATCACGCAGAGGTTATGATTATTTCTATTAGCTCTCAAGCGTTAAGCAGCTTTATGGAAAACCTTATTAAGGAGAACTTAGACGGTAAAATAATTGTGCTGTGTATGAAGGGAATAGAAGAAACAACCGGCAGAAGACTGTCAGAAATTGTTTCTGACTATGTAGATACAAGCAAAACGCCTGTTGCTGTATGGGTAGGCCCGGGGCATCCACAGGATTTTGTTCGTGGAATACCTAACTGTATGGTTATTGATTCCGATAATCAGGAGGTTAAAGAAAAGCTTGTTCATTCCTTCTCCAGCGAGCTTATTCGTTTTTATTTCGGACAGGACTTAATCGGCACAGAGGTAGGTGCGGCGGCAAAAAATGTTGTAGGCATTGCCGCAGGTATGCTTGACGGAATGGGCTACACATCATTAAAGGGTGCTTTAATGGCACGAGGTACAAGGGAAATTTCCAGACTTATTAAGGCAATGGGCGGTAACGAAATGTCTGCCTATGGTCTTTGCCACTTAGGCGACTATGAGGCAACTCTGTTTTCTAAGTTTAGTCATAACAGACGCTTTGGTGAAATGCTTATTAACGGTGAAAAATTTGACAAGCTTGCGGAGGGTGTGTCTACAACAAGAGCACTTGTTAAGCTAAGCCAAAAATATAATGTTGACTTGCCTATAGTAAATGCTGTAAATCAAGTAATTACCTATAATCAGGATCCAAAAGAAACTCTTTCGTCGCTTTTTTTACGCTCAATAAAGGACGAGTTTTAAGAGCTTTGGCAATAAAAAATATTTTATAAAATAGACTTGACATTTAATGTAAAAAAGCGTATAAATGTTAGTAGAAAGCTGAATAGCATTAAAGGCTGCGATAAGGACACGGGCTCGTATAACCATTGTTTAGAGAATTGACGGTTGGTGAAAGTCAGTCGTGGCATATGTTGCCTATCCCCTTTAAGCCTGCCTCTGAAATTACAGTAAGAGAGTACGGGTTCTCCCGTTACAGAGATTAGCATTGTTAGATGCGGCAGAGTGGTCTGTTTATACAGACAATTAAGGTGGTACCACGGAATTTCTTTATTTGGACGAAAGACTTTTTTATTTTGACATAAAAATTAGGAGATGTTATTATGCTAACATTAGACAGAATTTATCATGCGGCTTATGTGCTTAAGGACGCTATCAGACCAACTGATATGATTAAGTGCTCGGCTGATGTTGTACCGGGTACCTCGGTGTATTTAAAAACCGAAAATCTACAGGTAACAGGTTCTTTTAAGGTTAGAGGTGCTTACTATAAAATTTCTCAGCTGACAGAGGAAGAAAGAAAAAAGGGTGTTATAGCCTGTTCTGCCGGCAACCATGCACAGGGTGTTGCCAGAGCAGCTACAAAAAATGGTATTAAATCTTTAATTTGTATACCGGACGCCGCACCAATAAGCAAAATTGAGGCTACCAAAAGGCTTGGTGCAGAGGTTTGTCTTGTAAAGGGTACATATGACGATGCCTACGCAAAGGCTGTAGAGCTTCAAAAGCAAAGCGGTGCTGTATTTATTCACCCATTCGACGATGAGCTTGTTATTGCAGGTCAGGGTACAATCGGACTTGAAATTATTGATAAAAAGCCAAATGTTGACGCTGTAGTGGTACCTGTAGGCGGCGGCGGACTATTAGCCGGCGTTGCATTTGCTATTAAATCGCTGAACCCTAACATTAAGGTTTACGGTGTGCAGGCGTCGGGTGCTCCGTCTATGGTTCAAAGCGTAAAGGACGGACAGATAGAAACACTGGAAAGCGTTCATACCTTCCAGGACGGCATAGCAGTAAAAACACCGGGCAATCTTACATACGAAATTGCCAGCAAATATGTTGACGACTTTGTTACCGTAACAGACGACGAATGTGCGGCAGCCATACTAACGCTGCTTGAGCGTCAAAAGCTTGTTACAGAGGGTGCGGGTGCCTGTGCCTTTGCAGCTGTATTGTTTAATAAAATTCCTGAAATTAAAGGAAAAAGAGTTTGCTGTCTGCTTTCAGGCGGTAATATTGATGTTACTATTTTGTCAAGAGTAATTAACCGTGGTTTGCAAATGAGCGGCAGACTTGCAGATTTGACCATAGAGCTTCTTGATAAGCCGGGACAGCTGCAGGGTGTGTCTGAAATTATTTCTAATATGGGCGGTAATGTTGTATCCGTAAGCCACGACAGGGCAGAGCTGAATTCCGATATTAATGCTTGCTACCTGCGTATATCCATGGAAACAAGAAACCAAGCCCATGTAGATGAAATTAAGGCTGAGCTTGTTAAAAACGGCTATAGATTAGTTTAAAAAATATTTAATTGTGATTTTTGGAGGTTTTAAAAATGGCAGAGAAAATTTATACAAAGAATGCACCGGACGCAATCGGTCCTTATTCACAGGCAGTAGTTTGTAACGGAATGATTTTTACTTCGGGACAAATTGCTATTAACCCTGCAACAGGAAATGTTGAAGCTGACAATATTGAAGGTCAAACAGAACAGGTTATGAAAAATTTAGGTGCTGTTTTAGAGGAAGCCGGCTCAGGCTATGACAAGGCTGTAAAAACAGTTTGCTTCTTAGCACAAATGAGTGACTTCGCTAAATTTAACGAGATTTACGGTAAGTATTTTACAAGCAAGCCTGCCCGTTCCTGTGTAGCCGTAAAGGAGCTGCCAAAGGGAGTGCTGGTTGAGGTTGAGGTTATTGCCGAGGTTTAATTTTTGACATAATTAGATTATATAGTAAAGCAGAGGTGCTCTGAAAATTTTAGAGTACCTCTGCTTTTTATATTATTTTTATTAAATTTCTCTGTATTAAAAAAAACAGACAGACTAACATAAGTCAGCCTGTCTGAAAAGAATAAAATCTAGTTATGCTTTTTCAAATACACTCGTTAATCCTGTGTTCTCGTCTGTTACTGTCAAAATATCATTGTCAGCGTCGTATGTAAATACTGATGTTGTAGTTACATCTTCACCTGTTGAAGGATCTTTTGTTGTTACAGAAGATGTTATTTGGTTGCCGTCTGCCGTATATGTGAATTCCATCTTAACTCCGTTTAGTGTGCCAACTGCGGTGCCGTCCTCAGCAAACTCATATGTTGTTTCCAAGCTTCCTTCTTTTAGACCATTGGCAACACAGTACTCGTCAATAGTTTGAGTATTACCCTCAGCATCAATAATATTAGTCAATTTCCAAGTTACACCCGTATAAGCAGCTGCATCTTCTGAAGCTTCTTCTTCGGTTACATCCTCTGCCTCAGCTTCTGTTTCTTCCTCTGTCTCAGCTTCTGTTGCTTCCTCACTTTTATCAGAGCTGCTTGAGTCCTTGTCCTGGCTTGAAGCACTGCTTGTCTGAGATGAGCTGCCTGACGATGAGCTATTGCCATTGGAACCGCCGCAGCCACACAGTGTAGCTGCTGCAACCATACAAACTGCAATAATAACCGCTAATTTCTTCATAATAAATTACCTCTTTCTATTTCTGTAAGTAGATTTAACTTTGCCGATTATACAGCTGTATTGTTTACGCAGCTGTAAACCAACTATAGGTAACATTTTACCTGTTTATTATAATTATTCAAGTCTTTTGTGACGAAAGGACAAAATATGGGGCGAATGTTTATTGCACAAAATGCAGTGGAAAATTTTGTTGAAATGCTGTATAATGATTTTGAGGGGATAATATGAAAATTGCTATTGTTGATGACACAGATTCCGAAAGAGAGTTTGTTAAACGCTATATATTAAACTGGGCTGAAATTAATAAGTGCCCTGTAGAGGTGACTGAATATACTGCGGGGGGAGATTTTCTTATAAATATTGCTAAATATCCTGTGGATATTGTTTTGATGGATATTTTTATGGATGGACTCAACGGCATAGAAACGGCCCAAAAAATGAGAGAGCTTTCTATGACGACTATTCTTATTTTTATAACTACAAGTATAGAGTATATGCAGGACGCTTTTTCCTGCCGTTCCTTTGATTATATTATAAAGCCCGTTGACGAGGCGAAGCTGGGTAAGGTTATGAATGACGCAGTAAGCCTGTTATCAAAATTGCCAAAGTATCAGCCATATATTAAGATAAATTCTCATAAAAAGGAGATACCTATTTTATACGCAAAAATTGAATATGTTGTATCCGATTCTAATTATATATATATTTGTGTAGATGGCATTGAGTATAAATACAGAATGTCCTTTAAGTCTATTTCAGCTTCACTTTTGAATGACAATCGTTTTTGTGTTATAAATAGGGGAGTGCTTGTAAACTTTGATTATGTTATTAAAATGGAAAAAAGCACCTGCAATATGAGGTCAGGCAAGCTTCTTGCTGTAAATATCAGAAACAGCTCTAAGCTCCGACAGGCACTTACAGCGTATCGCTTTAACAACAAAAGAGATTTAATTAAAAGGAGGCAAGTATGAATAATACCTTGCATAGCTTTGTTTTGTCTGTGCTGAGCTACAGCGTTGTAATTCCGGGTGCGGCTATGTGCATTGTGCCTGTTGCAAAGTATCTTAAATTTTCTAAAAAGATTTTTATGCCTTTGCTGGCAGGACTGTTGGTTTTACTGTCTGTAGCAATGGCGTTAATTGACAGCCTGTTTCCGAAATTTGATGCAAATTACCTATTAGTACCTGTAATGCTGTTGCTGCTGGTTTTATATTTTCTTTTTGTGAATGTAGATAAAATTAAGCTGCTGTTTATTTTTTTATCAAACACAGCCTTACTGTCTTTTCCCGGGCTTATAAACCATTTTGTTGAAAGCCAAATAACCCCAAACGGACACCCTTATGACAGCTCCGTTTGCGGCCTTTTTGTACAGCTGGCAATATCCACAGCTCTTGCGGTGTTATCCATTATAATTGCAAGCAAGCCACTGTGTTGGCTTATTGATAATTTTAATGTTTACGCAATATGGTATATTGTATGCATTGTTCCGATAATTGTAACCGCAAATAATATTGTTATGATACCGGTTAATTATTCTACAATGAGTGTAGGCAGGGTTGCCGGAGTAGGGGCGTTTATGGTTAGCGTAGTGTTTTTGCTTTTTATGATGTTTCAGCTTGTATTTTATTTTACGGCAAAAACTATTGTTGAAAAAAATAAAGCTGAAAGGATTTCGCACATTTATAAAGCACAGGCCGAGCAGTATGAGGCTATGAAAAATTATATGGAATCAACCCGAAAATTGCGTCATGATTTTAAGCATACGGCAACAACTGCTATAGGGCTTGCTCGTGAAGGAAAAACAACCCAGCTTGTAGAATATTTAAACAGCTACAGTAAATTGCTGGACAACACAGGTAAACAATTTTTCTTTTGTAAAAATTCAGTTGTAAATGCAATTCTTGGTTATTATGCAGAGTTAGCTTTTCAGCATGATATAAAGACAGATTGGAGAGTGAATATGCCGGAGGTGCTTTCAATTGACGATGTTGTGCTTTCTGCAATAATCGGCAATGTTTTGGAAAACGCACTAGAGGGCTGTTTGACTATATCCGAGGGTAAACGATATATAAAGCTGCAAATAGATGTTGAAGGCGGTTGTCAGCTTTACATTATAGTTGTAAACAATTTTGACGGTAAGGTGAAAAAGAGGGGAGATGTTTACCTTACCAACAAAGCAAACGGAAGCGGCTTAGGCATAATGTCGGTAAAGGTTATGGCTGAAAAATATAATGGTCAAGCTAGGTTTTCCCACATAGATAATGAATTTTATTCTGAAATTATGCTTGATTTTTAACAACGGAATATTCCCAAAAGGTTACATATACAATATAAAGCACTGCCTGTGCAAATCTTCTAAGGATTTTTGCACAGGCAGTGCTTTTATAAATTTTAAATAAGCTTGTGTATAATTTGTGCTACTCCGTTATCATTATTGCTGCTCGTAATTATATCAGCACACTGCTTTACTTCTTTTCTGGCGTTAGCCATTGCTATGCCTGTTCCGGCATACCTTATCAGACTTACATCGTTTAGCTCATCACCAAATGCAATAACCTCGCTTTTTTTAATATTAAGTGCTGTATTGAGCATATCCAGTGCCAATGCCTTTGAGGCCTTGATATTAAAAAACTCCAAAAACCACGGCTTTGAGGTACAGCAGCAAACGCTTTTTGACACAGTGCTTGACATCTCTTTTAAATATTTTGCAATTTTTTCCTCAGAGTCATGCCATAGCACCTTGGTAATAATTTTGTTTTCAAAATCCGCAAGGGAGTTGAATTTCTCAGGGGCTATACCGCTTATTTTGCTGTAGCTTAGGGTGTAGTCATTTATAACATTGCAGTATAGTTTATTGCTGCTCCAAATGCATATGTTGGTATCATATGCGATGCCACGGTTGATGATATAAAATGCGTCCTTTTTATCCATTGGGCAGTGGTAAATAATTTCGTTGCTTTTTAGATTTATTATCATAGCACCGTTGTAGGCTATTGCATATGTGCTTAATTGTGCAAGGCGGCGGTATTTTGTGATGCCGTTTACGGCACGACCGGTACACGGAACAAGAATTATCCCTTTGTTAGCTGCGTACTCAAGTGCCTCGTAATTGAAAAGGGAAATTTCTTTGTTGTCGTTTAGCAAAGTGCCGTCAAGGTCGATTGCAAGTAGCTTAAAATTCATATATAACTCACCAAATAAATATGTAAATATAACGCAGAAGGGCTTGGTTTAAATTGTTAAAGCTGTAAACAGCTTAGTCTTTTACCATTGCACCGAATGCTTCTCTAATATTTCTTACGCCAACCAGCTCTATGTTGTCCGGAAGCTGGCTCTGTTTAATATTTTTTAAATTTTGATAAGGCAATACTATTTTTGTAAAGCCAAGTCTTGCAGATTCTGAAATTCTAGCCTGTGCCTGAGAAACACCCCTGATTTCACCCGCCAAACCTATTTCGCCAAACGCCAGTGCGTTTTCCGATATTGCGGTATCCTTTAAGCTGCTTATTAAAGACATTGCTACCGCCAAATCTACTGCCGGTTCATCAAGCCTTAAACCGCCTACTACATTTATGTAGGTGTCTGCACTTGAGAAAAAATATCCGGCTCTTTTTTCCAGCACAGCCAAAATAAGACTCATTCTGTTATAGTCAAAGCCGGTGGACATTCTGCGTGGGTTTCCGTATCCTGAGCCGGTAACCAAGCCCTGTATTTCTGCAAGAATAGGTCTGGTACCCTCCATTGCACAGGCAACACAGGTTCCCGAAACATTTCTGGGCCTGCCCGAAAGCAACATCATCGATGGGTTTTCTACTTCACTTAGACCGTCATTTGTCATTTGAAACACACCAATTTCGTTGGTAGAGCCATAACGGTTTTTAACTGCTCTTAGTATTCTGTAGGACATTTGCCTGTCGCCCTCAAAATGAAGAACAGCGTCTACAATATGCTCTAAAACCTTTGGACCGGCTATAGCACCGTCCTTATTAACATGACCTACAATCATTACGGGAATTTCAAGTGCCTTTGCGGCACGCATTAAAATATTTGTACATTCTCTTACCTGGGTTACACTTCCCGGTGATGATGAAAGCTCTGTAAAATTCATTGTTTGTATTGAATCTATCATTACTAAGTCCGGCTTTTCGCTTTGGATTATTTGCGACACAATCTCAATATCTGTTTCGGTAACGACAAAAAGATTATCGCAGTCAACACCAAGTCGATTTGCTCTAAGCTTTATTTGTCTTTTTGATTCCTCACCGGATACATACAGAATTTTTAAATCATTTCCAAGTCTGCTGCAAACCTGTAAAAGAATTGTAGACTTACCTATACCGGGGTCACCGCCAAGCAGTACCAAAGAGCCTTTTACTATGCCGCCGCCAAGCACACGGTCAAACTCCTTTAAACCTGTTTTGTAGCGTTCTTCGTTGGTTGTGTCAATTTCTCTCATTGATATTGGGGGTGTGTACGAGTATGCTTTTTCTGATTTTGATGTATATCCAAAAGAGGCAGCAGGTTTTGCTGTGTTCTTTAGTTCCTCCTGCATAGTGTTCCACTGACCGCAGCCCTGGCACTTGCCAACCCATTTTGATGACTCCCAGCCACATTCGGAGCAAACAAAAACACTTTTTACCTTTGACGCCATTTAATCACTTCCTATTTTATATAAACCGATTTATTATAGTACACTGTAGTGCTTGTAGCAATTTAATCTGAGGCAATAGCTTCTATCAAGTATTACCCGCAAATAGATGTGGTTTTATTATCACGGTTTTTATTTTATCATACTCAAATTGCAATTACTACAAATTTTGTGAAATAATTAAATACTTAATACAGAAAAACGCCTGCATTATGTAAAAACGCAGGCGTTTATTTTTGACGCTTTTTTAAATATGTACTTTAGTTTTCCGACAGGAATTATACTAATCAGCTTGTTATTAAAATAATGACCTGTGCAGGGAGAAAAATGGACAGTCTAAAATAAATAAAAAAAGTAAATATCAGTATTATTTTAACCCTTTTTGAATATAAATTACCGTATTGGTTAGAGCATTTCACTCATCTCTTTTAAGCAGTTCTTGCAAATTATATTGTCTCTAAAAACCGTTAAATCGTGTATATTGTTACAGAAAATACAGCCTGGCTTGTATTTCCTCATTAAAATTCCTTCGTCCATCATAATTAATTCAACCGGTTCGTTTTTTTCCATATTGTAGGTTTTTCTCATTAAGGATGGTACAACAATTCTGCCAAGGCTGTCAATAGTGCAAACCTGTCCCATTTTTCCGTTTTTCTTTTTTGTTTGTGACATAATAGGAACGCTCCTTTACTTTGATTTACTATGTTTATTTTACCAATTATTGGTTATTTTGTCAATGAGATACCAAAAAATATTTATCCTGTCTAATAATTAATATTGGGTGTTATTTTATGATGAATTTTGTTTGGGCTATACTTACATTAATTGCAATACTTTTCGGCGTTTTGCTGGGTAACGGCGACTTAGTTGCCGCCTCTGTGCTAAGTGGGGGAGAAGCTGCTGTAAAGCTGCTGCTTACATTGGCAGGTACTATAAGCGTCTGGAGTGGCATTATGGCTATAGCGGATAACTGTGGTATTACAAACGGTTTAAGTATATTGTTTAAACCCGTACTTAAATTTTTGTTTCCCGACCACAAAAATAATAAAGAAGCTATGAATGCCATAAGCACAAATATTACTGCCAATCTTATCGGTCTGGGCAATGCCGCCACTCCGGCAGGACTAAAGGCGGTGGCGGCTATGCACAATGGGGGAGATACGGCTAACCGTGGTATGTCGGTTTTTGTTATGAATACTTCATCAATACAGCTTGTTCCTACTACAATAGCAGCACTAAGGCTGTCAAACGGAAGCAGCTCACCCATGGAAATAGCACCTTGTATTTGGATTTCTTCGGTTGCTGCGTTAGCTGTAGGAATTATGGCAACAAAAATATGCACTGGATTTACAAGGTGATTTTATGGAGTATATTGCGTCAATATCGGTTGTGGTTATAATTGCCGCTATAATACTTACCGGCCTTATTAAAAAGCAAGAGGTATTTATGCTTTTTACTGCCGGTGCACTGGAGGGATTAAAAACAACCTTAAGCATAGCTCCGTCAATTATCGGTTTGGTTATGATGGTAACAATGCTTGAAAGCAGCGGCTTGTTTATGTGGCTGGCAAAGGTATTGGAGCCTGTGTGCAGTGCTGTGGGATTTCCGCCGGAGGTTATACCAATGGCTCTTATAAGACCTGTAAGCGGAAGCGGAGCTTTGGCGATTCTTGACAACATACTTGCACAAAATGGGGCAGACAGCTTTGCCGGCAGGGTGGCAAGCGTGGTTATGGGCTCAACAGAAACCACATTTTACACTGTTGCAATGTATTTTGGCAGTGTAAATATAACCAAAACCGGTTGCACAGTGCCTTGTGCATTACTTGCAGATTTTACGGGGCTGGTTGTTTCGGTGGCAACAGTTTCGCTATTCTTTTGTTGAGTAAGTACCGCTGTATGAATTTTACCAAGACAGGGAGAGGTTAGAGTGCTTTTTGAAATATTAAACGGTATGTATATGTTTTTTATACTTCACCTAACATCGGGAAATGTGTATCCAAAGCCATTGTCAGCCGCAGACGAAAAAAAATATCTGGCAAGAGTGGCACAGGGTGACAAAGAGGCAAGAAATATTTTAGTAGAGCATAACTTGCGTTTAGTTGCACATATAGTAAAAAAATATTATACAGGCACCAATGATTATGATGACCTGCTTTCGGTAGGCGTGGTAGGATTAATAAAGGCGATTAATACCTTTGACGCAGCTAAAACTCGCCGCTTAAGCTCGTATGCCTCAATATGTATCCAAAATGAAATATTGATGATGTTTAGAAATAATAAGAAGACACAGCAGGAAATTTCACTTAGTGAATCGGTAGACAGCGACAAAGACGGAAATAATTTGGTGCTAATGGATGTAATAGCGGTAGATGATGATATTGTTGAAAGGATAGATACCAAGTTTAAGAGCGAAAAACTGCAGCAGTATATAAATGAAGAATTGGACGAAAGAGAAAAAACAGTAATAGAATTAAGATACGGACTAAACGGTCATAAGGAAAAAACCCAAAGGGAAATAGCCGCAATGCTGAATATATCACGCTCATACATATCAAGAATCGAAACAAAGGCCTTAAAAAAATTACGGCAGAGATATGACAAGGGCTAAAAAATATACAGAATGTAATATTACATTCTGTATATTTTTTTTTTGCTGCTTTGCAATAAAACGAAGACGACATAAAAAAGTAAATGAAAGCAGCACTGTCTTGCAAAGAATATGCATAAATATTCATACTCTAAAAATTGCGGTTATGCACAGTATTCAAAATGAATAAATATACACAGCTTCTTTTTTTAAAATTATTGGCAATTGAATAATATGCAAATCATAATTACAGCCGTATTTATTGACAATAACCGCTATAAAAACACTTGCTATCAACGGATTTAATCACTTATTAGTAGTCAAACAGAGCGGTTTTAAACATTTTTTTAGACTTGTTGACATTTCAGATGTTGAATGTTTAATATTTATTCACATTTATAATTTATGAAATTTTTATTATGCAGTACATAAAATTTCAGATGGAAGTTCAAACAGCAATAAAATTTCAAAAATTGCAGATAATAAACTTGATAATACAAAGCAAAGTGGTATAATAGAATTTGAAAATGGTGTTACAAAAGAAGTTCAGGAAACTTTTAATAACGAGCTTGAAAATATGCAAAAGAAATTCGGTAAAGTAACAACCGTTTCAAGAGTTGGCATTCTAAATTCTAAAAATTCAACAGACTATGGTGTGTTTTATGATAATTTCGGAGAACTTTTATTAAAGTTTGCGAATAAGAAAAATGCTTTGTCTGAACACGCACAAAAAGCCCCAAAAAATGAAAAAATCGGGTGAATGGTCTTCGGCACATCCTTTGCATACTTTCAGACACGAAATAGCCCATGCAATACAGCTTGAACATAGGTTAAATGACCCGTTATGGGATGAGAAGTATGCAAAAATATGTAAGATTTATGATGAATTAAATGAATCTATCGATAAACAGGGAATTGCATATACTGTTTCAAGATATGCTATGGTTAATACTGATGAATTTATTTCTGAATGTATTGCGAAAAGTATGACAAAAAAAGCGCGAGCTATTTCTAAAAAGGTTATTAATATAATTTTAGGTGGTGATTGATATTGTGAATGGTAAATATGCAAAGTTCAGAGAATGGACTACAGAATTAGACGATTATGGGTATCGTTCTATAAGACAAGACGCCCCTGATGAAATAAAAGCCGAGGCAAAGAAAGCTGATGAAGAACATTTTAAAAAAACAGGCAGGCATATGTACCATCTTGATTATTAACTAACCGCTCCTTTAGGGCGGTTTTGTTATGCCTCATTAACAAAAATAGCACAAATTTACACATTAAGCATTTTATAACCGACAGTAATGTTGATTATAGGGTGCTTTTTTATTACCAATTTGAAAGGTGGTGACGGAATGAAAATTAAGGTTACAACAACATTTAACGACCGGCAGAACGGCTGCATTACCCGTCCTGTTAATGAAGCTTTTGAATGCTCGCACGAAAGAGCAAGGGAGCTTATGTCGTTAGGCTATGCGGAAGAGATTAAAAACGAACAGCCTGAGGGCAAGCTTACAAAACCAAAAGCAGCAAAAAAAGCATTTGTGCAATTAACTTCACAAATGCTTTTTTGCTGCTCTAAGTACGGCGTAAACTGCTATTTTACAGAATGAAAGGTAATAATTATGCAAGAACACGGCATAATGCTGTATAAGTTGGGCTATGATTTTACAAAAATCAAGGTAATAATTTTATGCCAACAGACTATGAAAAGAAAGCCCCTGAAAGTGAGCCTAAGGGTGCGAGTAGGCCGAGGACGGCTGCAGGCGAGAAAAAGGACGGCTGCATTTATTCTGAAAAGGCTTTGCTGTCTAAATAGCCTATAGTAAATTCTCCCCAGCTATAGTTCATCATATATTCGCCTGTGTATGAATTAATTGCATCCTTGTCACCGTCTAAAAACTTATAATAATCACAATCAATTTTACTTGTATCAACCGATAAATGATTATAACGCTTGTTTATAACATCACCGACACCCTCGCTATTTAGTGCTTTCATCATAGTTGCTATTATTGTTTGCAGCTGATGCTGTAATGAAGAGGTATATTCTTTGTCTTCATACAGCACAGAAGCAAGCTCCCTTAGCGAACAGCCTGTACCGTTTTTATGTATTAAATAGGCGAAAAGCTCTTTTGATTTTGCTCTAGGAAAATGTAAAGGCTTGCCGTTTACATAAACCTCAAAGTTGCTGAATGTTTTAACCCTTAGTTTAGGCTGATTAATTGTGTCAATTGGATAGCGTAAATTTGAAAGAGCTTTTAAAACAGATCTTTTCTCTGCCGGCTTCAGTATGTAACCGCTTGCGTAAACAGAAAAGGCGTCCAAGGCATATTCTGAATAGCCTGTTACAAATATAATATTGGTTTTTTCGTTAATCTGAGTAAGCTGTGCAGCAAGCTGCAAGCCGGACATACTGTCCATTTCAATGTCCAGAAACGCAATGTCTATACTATTTGCCCTGGCATAATCAAGTGCATCATCAGCTTTAGAAAAGCCGATTATTTTTGTATCTGCTATGCATTCCTCCAAAACCTCTGTAAGGTCATTAAGTGCAAATATTTCGTCGTCCACCGCTATTACATTCATATGCTTTCTCCTATGCAATTAATTCAGTTTAGGAATTGTAATCAGCACTGTTGTTCCTATGCTTGGCGTGCTGTCTATAGTTAATGTGCCAAAGCACATAGATTCAATTCTTTTTTTGGCATTTTCAATACCTATATGACTTCTGCCATCTTTATTGCTTTCCGGCGTCCGTGTTAAATCAACTCCAACACCATTGTCATATATTTCGATATAATAATTATTTTCACTTTCCTTTGTTGATATTGTAACAGTACCGCCGCTTTTCCTTTTGGAAATTCCATGGCGAATTGCGTTTTCGACTACAGTCTGAATTGTTAAGGACGGAACCTCAAAGTCAATGCAGTCAATATCGTATTCAATATTAATTTTATCACCGAATCTCTTTTTTTCAAGTGAAATATAGTTTTCTACATGCTCCATTTCTTTTTCAAAGGGTATGGTTGTATTAAGCGTAAGTGAATCAAGGTTGCCCCTTAGGTAGTTTGCAAATTCCGTAACGGCTTCTTTTGCCATTTTAGGGTTAATGTCACAAAGCTGCCTTATTACTACCAGTGTGTTATAAAGAAAATGCGGCTGTATTTGACTTAGCATTATTGATATTTTACCTTGAATAAGCTCGTTTTCCATTTCGTTGGTTCTAATAGCTTGTTCGTAATTCCTCTTGGAAAAAATCATCAAAACCACAAATTGGAGTATTGCAAACAACAGCAAGCCGCATTCAAATATATATATATAAAATTCACCGCTGCTTATTTTGAATATTAACTCTATCGTTATGCATAGGTTAAATACAAGTGACGCAATAAGAAGAATTTTTTTATCTTTATTTTTGTTCTTTTTATAGTCCGCAATAAAAAACAGAGCATTGGCGGTCATAAGTATAACGGCAGCTGCTGTTATGTATTTTGAAAAGGTATAGTAGTCCAGCAAACCGGAGGATTGACCTATAAAAAACGCCACAATACAAGATGACCAAATAATCATCAGCAGGCTTATAGTGCTGTCTATGCGCTTGTTGTGCACAAATTTTTCTGTATACATCAGCAGTAAAAATGGAATAAACAGTAAAATAACATACCTTGTCATTGTTACAAGAAATGCGTTGTTGAATATCAGGCTGATACAACTGCAATTCAAAAATAAAAGCAAAGCACTGCTCATTATAAGCAGGCAGCAGGATATACCGTTAATGCTGTATGGCGTTTTCATTAATTTAAAGGCAAGGTTCATAATTAACAGTATAAAGCCTGCAATAAAGGAAAGCACCGCTCCCAGAATAATAAAGAGATTTGTTTCAATTTCAGATTTTAATAAATTATCATAAGAGCCTACAGACAGACTGGAAAGAAATTTATTTATATAATTTGGATTAATATGACCGTACGGACTTGTTATTTTAAATTTAACAGTATCGGTGTTATTAATACCGACCGAATTAAAATATGTCCAGCAGTTGCCTACAGAGCTGACAATGTCGGGCAGATTTGCTTTGTCACCAAAGGCAAGCACCTGATGGCCGTTGTAGAATGCTTCTATAGCTACCATATCTGCATATATGTTAATCCTTTCTCCGCGAAAAATAGGTCTGTTAAATTGTAAATCAAATTCAATCTCATAGGCGTTGTTTACTGTTATTTTTTTGTAATCGTTTTTAGGCAGCTTATAATAAATATCAGAATTATTTATTGAGTAGCTTCCGGTAAAATTAAGATACGAAATGCCGCCCTCCGGCGTTTTATAGTCTCTTGAAAATAAAATACAAAACAGAGAGAAGGCGCTCAAAAGCGTTACCAATATCGTAATTAAAATAATTGTTCGTATTTTTTTATTGTAAATTATATTCATAAATTGCTCCGATTGTTCTAAAAATACTTAGCTCTATAGAGCTAATATAACACATATTGGTATAGCTTGTAAACAATATAGACATAAATGTGCAATTACCATTGTAAATTTTTTGCTTTTATAGTAAAATAATTATTGGTATGGATATAGTGATTAAGGAGGTGGATCGATGGCGAGCAACAAAATCATCGGCGGTGATAATTTAAGCGGCTATGACAGCAGATATTACGGAAGCTTTTTTAACAGAGATGAAGCCAAAACAGCAGAAGCATATAAAAATACCGCTAAGCTTATTCACCAAAATAATAAACAGGTTGTTTTTGTAAAGAAGCTTATAACCGAATATAGATCCGACTTCCTTAATAATTTGCTTAACAAAGAATCAAACAGCTCTCTTATAAATACATTGGAGCATTATTTTACAGATAATGAAAATCTGCCTATTGTTGACAGGTTTAATATTTATGAGAGGATAGTTAAGGGCAAAGCATATACAGTTGCAGAAAAACTGGTTTTGCTTAACGAGATTAACAGTCAGCAGCGGCTTGACCTTAGCAGCAAAATAAGTATACTTGATAATATTATTAAAAGGAATATTTTAGAAAACAAAGAGCTATATAAGCATATAAATAATAAAATCATTTTGTTAAAAAAACTTAAAGAGAGTGGCTACAAGCACCAAACACTGTCTGCTGAATACAAGAAGAGGTCTTTAGCAGCTGAGTATAATTTAAAGCTCGCTGCTGATGATGAGTTGGCAGATAACGGCTTAACTAAAGCTGCAGATAATACAGAGCTTGGCACTGATAATCCTATAAGCGGCGAAAATACCTCCAAAACTAAGAAAAAAGAGCTTATCTGTAAGGAAAATCCGCAATTAAATAATATTGATACAATAACAAGAATGACGGTAAATTCTAAGGAGTATTTTAAATTCGGTGCAGGTGTTAGGTGCTATGGGAACGGTTTTTCGTTAATCGCTCCCAGCGGTTACGCAATAAAGCATATTTCAAACAGAGATGTTGTTTATTTGAAAAATATATTTTCAGATAAGCTTGATGAAATCTATGTTAAGTCGCCGTTAGTTGTTGCTGTTTATACGCAAAAAGAAAAAAGAATAAAAAGCCTGTTTCAATTTTTTAATTATTATATAAAACGCTCCGTTAAAAACAAGGAGCAATACATACGAACTGTTGTAGACGGAAGTGCTTGTGTGTTGTCACATAAAAAAGGCAGCAGCATTTATGAGGCTGCTGTCTTTAATGATAAAGAATGCTGCTGTGTGAGCA
>ENA-OPCY01000492-OPCY01000492.1-human-gut-metagenome-genome-assembly--contig:-NODE-492-length-29369-cov-4.592686_pt1 | contig 29369 bp, 29 predicted proteins | sample MGYA00241568_ERZ501487 | MGnify/ENA primary metagenome ERZ501487 (study PRJEB25962, sample SAMEA2042574) | human gut metagenome | biome: human gut; feature: human-associated habitat; material: faeces... | reverse complement strand
CCTAATTCAATAGATGTACCAGTAATATCTTTTTTAGATATATTTGGTATTATTTCCCCATTAGTACTAGTATTAGTACTTACTAGTTCATATTGTAGTGGATCACCCACTTTAAATGTATTTGAGTCTACTACTAAAGTTAGTTTATAGTACATTTCAGCATCTGTTGTATTATTACCAGTTACAGTTATAGTTTTTGTAGCCCATACATCATCTTTAGGATATATTCCAGCTAGATTTATATTTGCTCCTCCACTATAAGTAATTTTCATTGTTCCGGCATCAGCTCTTACTGTAGTACTTGTTTCAGAACTCATTCCGGCAGTAAAGAATGCATATGATACACCTACAACACATATAAGTGATATAATCATTACATAAATCATTACTCTTTTTTGTTTCTTTTTTATTTCTTCATGGTTCATATTTTAACCTCTACTTTCTATCATTAATTATACAAACCTTCACTAATATTTTCAAGGTGATTTTTACGACAATTTTATTTATAAAAAAAGAACAACAAAATTGTTATCCTCAAATTAGATACCCATATTCTTTTTCTGTCTTTCCCATTCAGTTTCTTTAAATAATTCTTCCTCTTCTAAGGCTTCTTCTAAAGCTTTTCCAGTTAACCCTGGATTATACTTTACAATATCATCCACTTCTAAAAATTCTTCAAATTCCTGTTCTTCTAAATAATGTTTTCTAAAAGGCACCTTTAACTCTTTAGGTGTTACATAATCTATTGTAAACATTGCTAACGTTGCAAATATTTTAGGTGAATCAAATAATACTTTAATAGTCTTTCTTACACATCTTTCATATTCCTCAGCAGCTTCTCTTTCAAATTCATGATTCTCTTTATTATATCCAGCAATATAAGCTAAATAACTATATAACTGAGTATTAGATGTATAATCTTTTATATACCCAAACTCTTTTCTAAGTTTCACAACAAAATCATTATCTTTAAGTTTTTTAATTATAACTTCCTTTAAAACACTTTTATCAAAGTATTGTCTAGTGCATGATACAAGTGGTATATCACTATGAGGAATAATCTGATAATATTCCTTATCATATTTATTTTTTCTTTTAATTACAATTCTAAAATCAGCCGTAGCACTCTTATCTACTAGCCCTTTACCATATAAATATTCAAGCATATCTTCTGGAGTATCAAACTGATTATAAAAAGCAATAATATTAAGTATTTTACCGGCTGATTTATCTTTAAAAAATGGTAAATTACTTAACTCTATTTTTGTGCTTTCACCTTCTTCATTCAAATACGTTAAATAGTATTTCATAAATACACCTCAAGAAAATCTTATCATTAAAAGAAAAAAATGTAAAGAGATTTACATTTTTAATACTTCTACATTAGGTTTACTAGTTTCTTTTGATGTCTTTTTAACATTACCAGCTGATTTCTTAACTACAGTTGTTTTAGGTACCTTCTTCTTATTTTTTGTTTTATCTATAATAATTAAAGCAACTAATATAAGTAATACAGCCCCAGCACCAATTATAAAATATAATCTAAAAGTTTCAAAGAAAGTTTCTTGAGTTATATTTATTTTATATGAAATAAGTGTACCATCTTCTGCTTGAACATCAACCTTAATAACACTGCCATTTTTAATATCAGTGTTACCAGTAATAACATATTTAGCATTCTCATCATTTGGCGTCGCTGTTACAGCTATCTGCTTAACATTATACTTAACCTTTAATTCATACACAGTTTTTGTTGGTGAAAAATTAATATTATATCCAGATAAAGTTAAAACCTTTAATGTCGCATCTTTGCTGACTTCCTTTATCTCTTCACCTTCTTTTAATCTGGTAACTCTTATTGTATAAGTTGAAGTTACTGTTCCATCAGTAAGTTTTATTTCAAAATTATTTTCACCAACTTGTAAACTTAAATCTTCCGGAAGTTCAACCGTAGTTCCTTCCGTAGCAGGTTCTGCAGTTAATTTTAAAGTATCAACATCATATAAGACCTTTAACTCATAATTAGTCTTAAACTTACTAAAATCTATTTTTTGTCCTTCAATACTTAATGTTTTAAGATAAAGTTTCATGTCAGAAATATTAGTAGTAGTTGTTGTCTTAGTAGTTGGCTTTGCTGTAGTCGTGGTAGTCGTCTGCCCGCTTGGTGCTTTAGTTGTTGTTGTCGTAGTCCCATCTATCCAGCATGCATATAAAGTAACATCTTTGCCTACTGAATATGTAGACTTACTACCTGTTGTACAAGTCTTAGTACTTCCCCAGCCAGTAAAAGTCTTACCTTCATAAGTAGGTTCTTTTAAATTACTTAACTTAACATTACATTTATTATTTTTAGTAGAGCAAGATAATACTTCATAAGTACCACTTCCACCATTTGCATCTAATGCTACTTTAAAAGTCTTTGTTACTGCTGTAGTTGTTGTAGGTTTAGGTGTTAAAGTAACTAACCTCTTAATATCCGTTTCAGCAGACTTAGTATCATCACTATAAACATAAGATGAAGATTTTATAATAATTTCAATAGTCGTATTGTTAGCAACCTCTTGAGTATCAAAATGAAGATAACCAATAATATCCGCTCCAACTAACTTATCATTTCTTAAATATAAACCATTTTCAGCACTTAAGTTAGTATAAGTTCCTCCATAAATACCAACATATTTAATTGTAGATGGTACATCTAAAATTCCCGATACACTTTTATACTTATCTGTTACCTCTAATGCACAAGATAATGTATTGCCACCAATAACATTACTAGGACAAATTAAATGCATTTCAGCCTTAACCACTTTTGGCATAAGTATTAAACAGAACATAGTTAAAAGATATTTTAATTTTTTCATAATACACCTTCCTATTCTAAAAACATTTTAGCATAAGTTAGAAGGAAAAACAATGGATTTTAAAAAGAAAAAAACTAGATTATCTCTAGTAATTTTACTTAAAACTTTCCTTAAATAAACCATTTACTAAGGTTTTTGCTCTTTTATTATCGCTGTAATCTGTATTTATAATTTCATCTATTTCATTTGTAGATAAAGTAAGCCCCATCTCATCATTAAATTCAGTAATAAATCTTTTAGCTCTCTCATAACCTCTTTCTGGAGTTGTTCTTTTTGAATATAATAATTTAAGAGCTACTAATTGTAATATGCGATGTCTTAATTCTAAGTCTGTATCATGATCATATACACATTGTTTTAATTCAGAGTACTCTACTTTATCTTTATAATTACTTTCAATAATTTGAAGCAGTTCATCTAAACAAAGCGGACCTTTAATACCTAAATATTCTTCTAAATTATAATTATTATGTATATTGCCAGACGTTGGATCAGCACTAACTAAGATGTTAGGTCTATTTAAATCTCCCTTTTTTTGTGGCTTATTTATGCGAACATAGGTCAGCGGAGTTAAAAGCTTTCTTCCACCTTTATATATAAGACGCATGCTGCCACCTATGCCTCGGTATTCACATCTCATTACTCTTAATTGCTTTGCAGGTAGTCTAAATAATAATTGTTCTATATCCATAACATCAGAAATATCCTTAATCTGATCAAAATCAAGGAAACTAATACCTTCTAACTCTTTAAGTGCTCTTTCTGGATACTTAATCTCATACCATCTAGCAATATTTTCAACTAGTTCTTGTAAGTCTTCTAAAGTTATATAGAAGCGATATCCATTTTTTATAGACCCCTTTAATCAATATAAAAAATCTTTATTTCTATCAATTTGATATTCCAACTTATCTTGATTATAAAATTTTTCTGACTCAATGAATGTCATTTTCAAAACCTCCATATGTGCCTTAATTATAACATAACGTAAGCTAAAATTTAAAAATATAATCATTTAATTATTGATTAATATTTAATTTTATTAAGAAAGTGTACTAATTTAAATTTTTTGATAATAATATTAATAGTAGCACTATAAAAAATAATCCATGGATTGACTTTGATATCTTTTTGTGCTACAATTAAATTACTCAATGACCCAGAGTTATATGAGTCCTGGAAACGCAGCTATTAATTAGTTGCGTTATCCGTTTTTATGATATTTAGAGTCTCTTATAATTAAGAGACTTTTTTGTATTTTTCATATTCAGCTAAAACCTTGTCTAAATAACCTGGTTCATCAATTAAATAAGATGTAATCATGTATAAATCATTTTTATTTTTTTCAAGAATAATTATATAACTATATAAATTATCGTTATATAATAATTTAATTCTTTTAGTCTTTTTATAATTTGCAGTCCATATCTTAATTTTTTTGCACTCGAAATCATCACATGTAGGACATTTTTTATAATTATTAATCATTGGAACAATATAATTAATAAAAAACGCTCTTTTTTCTTTCATTCTTATTTTATATCCAAACTTCTTTTGCGTTTTAGTAGTTAAATGAAAAAAGCCTTGCATTTTATTATCTTCAAATGGTGTTGTAAATACTTTGATATTCATACCTTCAATTTTTAAATTGCCATAATAAATATTTTTTATAAAATAATTATATAATTCATCATCCGTTGTTGTTTCAGGAAGTGGACCATTAATTCCACACTTATTATTCAATTTCATTTCTTGACTTCCATATAAATATATTAAACTTTGTATTGTTATAATTTGATGATAAATCAAAACTATTTTGATAATATTTACTTATTTCTTTAATAATATTTACTTTGACAGCATTATTGGATAAATTTCTATAGTAGAATGATAATGCACCTATCAAAATATCATTTATTTGCAAAATAGGAGCTTCGTATGATCTGATTGGTTGCACTTTTCTTATCGTCCTTTTATTTAAATCTGACATCTTTATTCTTAAATAATCTAACATAATTTGATGATAATAATATGAATTTGTATCTTTAATATCAGGATATATATTATATGAATTTCCTGGGGTAATTATATATTTTAACATATTATAATAAGCTTTATGATAAAAATCATTTTCTGTTTGATTGTATTTTTCGTGATTTAATTTAGTTTTATCAATTACAATTACTCTAAATTTCAAGTCGTCGTTATTAAAAAAATAATTAATTATATCTAAATAGAGCTTCTCAGTTTTTTTATCAATTTTATTCCATTTTAGTTCTATATTTTTTGATAAACCATAATTTTCCTTTAAGTGTTCTATATATTCATTTATTTTTTTTATTTTAAACTTAGGACAATATACAGCACCGATTAACATATATTTACCATCATTACTTTTTAAATGGCAACTTTCATCACAATATACATTGTATTCCATATTCACTCTCCTTTTAATTATTTATTATAGCATAATAAGTATTAAATGTACTATTTTTCAACATATTTATCTTAATTTCATTAATGTTTTATAAGCACAAAAAAACTAGATTACTCTAGTTAATATTTAAATGGTAGCGGCGGAGAGATTTGAACTCCCGACCTGCCGGGTATGAACCGGATGCTCTAGCCAACTGAGCTACACCGCCAAAATAAAACTTGCACTAATAATATATCAAATTTTTATTTCTAGTGCAAGTGCTTTTAATTAATTTTCTTCTTTTAAATCACTTTCTGTTAAATACTGAGTTGTATTATCTTCAAAAAATAATTTAACACTTATACCAATTACATATCCATATTTATTATAAGTTGTAATTGAATACTGATTAGTTATCTTTTTATCAAACTTACTACTAAAATCCATCGAATTAATTTCTAAGAACTTACCTTCATATTCATCACCATCACTTGGAACAGCTTTAGGAAATTTATAAGTATATGTCTTATTCCAATCTTTATCTTCTGGAGTCATTGACACTACTACATCATCATTTTGTTTTAATGATAATAAAGATTCAGTTTCACTAACATTTAAAACAACATCTTTACTAACCTTATTACCATATTTATCCTCAACAACAATTTCTAAATCATACTTTCCAGCTTTTTCATTTAATTTAGCATAAGAATCTTTTTTATAAGATGTCTTACAAGGTAAAGATAAATCATCACAAGAATCTAAAAATTCATAAGGTTCAAACTCCTCATTAACTCCAACAGTTATCTCTTTAACAGTTACAGTAGGTGCAGTCGTATCTTTAACAAAGATTTTACCTCTTTTAGTAGAGTCACCTTTTTTAATTTTATAACTATATTCACCAACCATATAAGTATTGCCTTCTTCATTTACTAAATTATCTGGTAAACTTAAAGTATATCCATCAGTAGCTCCACTAGCATAAGAACTTATATCTTCACTAGGTTTAGAACCAAGTTCAATTGTTACATCTTTCACTTTTACTACTTGTTTTTTATATTCTTTATAAAAATAATAACCTGCACCTAATCCAGCAATTACTAGAATTACAATAATTATAGTTACCCATTTAGGGTTAGATTCTTCAAAATAGAAATCTTGATCCATTTATATCCACCTCGCAAAATAAATATTTCTCGTATAACCATTTTCATAATTATCATATAAATTAAATATTCCTTCAATTAAACCCGTTGTAATATCTTCACTTGAGTCTATTTTAATATTAACACATCCTCTTTGAAGTTCTTTTCTAAATAAATAATCATCTATATATTTACTAATTATTAAATCAATCTTTTCTGCTTTTTTTAATGCCATTTCATCAGTAACATCTATACTAAATATATAATCTTTATATAAACTAATTAATTTAGAAGATATAACATCATCTTCATATATTTCAAAATCCAATATCTTATAAAAATGAGGGCAGTGTTTCAAAACAATCTTTTGCCTTTTCATATCTCTCACCTATCCTATATAGAATTATAGCATAAGTTAAAAAAAAATACACTATATTAGTGTATTTCATGACCACATTTAGAACAAAATTTACCACCAGTAAGTTCTGCTCCACAATTAGTACAGAATTTAGCACCCTTACTAGTAGTACTCTTTTCAGCAGTCTTTTTAACAGTTTCTTTTACATTGTCAGTTGCTGAATTAACTTTATCTTCAGGAATAACTCCAAAAGCACTTACTTCACAATCCGTATATTGACTAGAACCAAATGCTAATATCGGAATAAAGATAATTGGTAATAATGTAAGTCCAATACCAAAGCCTATTGGATCTTTACCCATTTTCTTACTTAAATTATAGTAAATACAGAATCTAGTAAATAACACTATTAAATTTAAGACAAAGCCTATTCCAGACGTGCTAGCTGTAAAATAGCCAACTACAAGAATAAATATTGCCCACCATTTAATTCCCGTAATTTGAATTAAGACATAATCACTATATATTGGGATAATTCCTTCCCAGCCTTCTCTTCCACACTTTTTATAAAGTTTCCAAGCCGCTACAATATATAAAATTAAAAGTGGTGCACCAATTAAACAAATAATAATTAATGTAATTACGCTTGCCGCTAATAAACCCTCGATCATCTTTCTTTCTCCTTTCTAATCTATATTAAGTATATAATATTTTTTATATGATTACAACATAAAAAAAGACTACTCTTCAGTAGTCTCTTCATTTACTTCTTCAGCAATTTCTGGTGTTTCAGTAGTTTCATTTACGTCTGCTTCATTTGTTTCAGTTTCAAGTTCAGCATCGTCAATAAATTCTTCTTCTAAAACTTCTGATGGTTCATCACCCATATACTCTTTTGATAATTCAATTTCAATATCTGAGTATCCTTTAGCTCCAGTACCAGCAGGAATTAATTTACCAAGGATTACATTTTCTTTTAGACCCTTTAATTCATCAACTTTACCCTTAATAGCAGCATCAGTAAGAACTCTAGTTGTCTCTTGGAATGATGCAGCAGATAAGAATGAATCTGTTTCTAAACTTGATTTTGTAATACCTAAGATAATTGGATATCCTGTTGCAGGAACCTTACCTTCAAGGATAACTGGTTTATTCTTAGCCATAAACTTTCTAATTGATACAGATAGTCCAGCAACTAAGTCAGTATCTCCAGCATCAGTTATACGCATCTTATTAATCATACGGCTTGCAATTACTTCGATATGTTTATCAGCAATATCAACACCTTGTGATTTAAATACTTTTTGAATTTCTCTTAAAATATATTCTTGAGTAGTTATGGCATCAGTAACAGCAAGTAACTCTTTTGGAGAAATAGTTCCTTCTGTTAATCTATCACCGGCATTAACTTCCATGCCTTCTTCTACTCTTAATTTAGCACCATATGTAGTTGTATGTTTACGGCAGTCAGCATCATTCATGATAGTAATTTCCCATTTACCATTAGCATCTTCTATCTTAGTAATCTTACCAGTAATTTCTGCAATAGTTGCTTTACCTTTTGGATTACGTGCTTCAAAGATTTCTTCTACACGTGGAAGACCTTGAGTAATATCTTCAGCTCCTGCTACACCACCTGAGTGGAATGTACGCATTGTAAGCTGTGTACCTGGTTCACCAATTGATTGTGCAGCCATAATACCTACAGCCTCACCATTTTCAACTAGATTACCAGTTGCTAGGTTGTTACCATAACATTTTTGACAAATACCAGTTTCACTACGACAAGTAAGTACGCTTCTGATCTCAACACTCTTAATACCAGCTTTAACTATCTTATTTGCAATAGTTTCTGTAATTTGTTCATTTTTATCTATAATAACTTCTTTAGTTTCAGGATTAATAACCTTCTTAGCAGTATAACGACCAATAATTCTTTCAGATAAGCTTTCAATAACAGAACCATCTTTATCATCAATAAAGTCGCTTACCACAAGTCCACTCTTACATCCGCAATCTTCTTCTTTGATAATAATATCTTGAGCAACATCTACTAAACGTCTAGTTAAGTAACCAGAGTTTGCAGTCTTAAGTGCTGTATCGGCAGTACCTTTACGAGCACCGTGTGTATTAATGAAGAATTCGTTTACTGAGTGTCCTTCATATAGAGATGTTGTAATTGGAATTTCAATAGAATCACCATTTGGTTTAGCCATAAGTCCACGCATACCAGCCATCTGTGAGAATTGGTTAAGTGAACCACGGGCACCAGAAGTCATCATCATGAAGATTGGGTTACGAACATCTTCTTCGGCAATCTTCTTAAGTTCTTGTTGAACTTTTCCGTTTACCGCATTCCAAGCATCACATACTGAGTTATGTCTTTCTTCGTCAGTAATAAGACCTCTTTGGAATTGTTTATTAATTTTATTAACTTTCTCTTGTCCTTCAGCAACAAATTCTGCTTTATGAGTACTTGTCTTGATATCAAATAAACTGAATGTGATACCAGAGATTGTAGAATATTTGAAACCTAAATCTTTAAGTCTATCTAACATCATTGATGTTTCAGTAGTCTTATATCTTCTAAATACTTGAGCAATAATCTGTTGTAAAGTTTTCTTAGCAAATGCTCCAGCTACTGGCATAGATGCAATAGCTTCAGGAATATTAGTTCCCCTTTCTAAGAAATACTTGCTTGGAGTAATTCCCTCAATGTTATCCTTTGTTGGTTCATTAATATAAGGGAATGTATCTGGTAAGATTTCATTAAAGATTAACTTACCAGCTGTTGTTACTAAATATTTATCTTTAACATCATCTGTAAATAATTTATATTTAAATGATGATACTGGAACAGCTATTCTAGTATGAAGTGTAATTTCTCTTCTTTCGTAAGCCATAATAGCCTCATTAGAATTCTTATAAACTTTACCTTCATTATCTTCTCCAGCATATTCTACTGTAATATAGTAGTTACCTAAAACCATATCTTGTGATGGAGTAACAATTGGTTTACCATCTGATGGTTTAAGAATATTGTTAGCACCAAGCATTAAAATTCTAGCTTCAGCCTTAGCCTCTTCTGATAGTGGTACATGGATAGCCATTTGGTCACCATCGAAATCGGCATTAAAAGCTGCACAAACTAATGGGTGAAGTCTTATTGCTTTACCACCTACTAATTTAGGTTCGAATGCTTGAATACCTAATCTGTGTAGTGTTGGAGCACGGTTAAGCATTACAGGATATTCTGTAATAACATCCTCTACAACATCCCATACACAGTCGTCTTTATTATCAATAAGCTTTTTAGCACCTTTAATGTTATGAGCAAGACCACGAGATACTAAACCATTAATTACATGAGGTTTAAATAACTCTAAAGCCATATCTTTTGGAAGACCACACTCATACATCTTAAGACTAGGTCCTACAACGATAACAGAACGACCAGAATAGTCAACTCTCTTACCTAATAAGTTTTGACGGAAACGTCCTTGTTTACCTTTAAGCATGCTTGATAATGACTTAAGTGGTCTATTACCAGCACCAGAGATACTTCTACCTCTTCTACCATTATCAAATAGTGTATCAACAGCTTCTTGTAACATACGCTTTTCATTTTGAACAATAATTGATGGAGCACCTAGTTCCAATAATTTTTTAAGACGATTATTACGATTAATAATACGACGATATAAATCATTTAAGTCACTAGTAGCAAAACGGCCACCATCAAGTTGAATCATTGGACGAAGTTCTGGAGGTATTACAGGAATAACATCTAGAACCATCCATGATGGCTTATTTCCAGAAGTTTGGAACGCTACTAAACAATCCAATCTCTTAACAAGACGGATACGTTTTTGACCAGTAGCACCCTCTAATTCTTTATTTAATTTTTCAATTTCAGCATCAACATCTACTTCTTCAAGTAATTTTTTAATAGCTTCAGCACCCATACCTACTTCAAAAGTATTTCCGTACTTTTCATAGTAAGCACGATACTCTTTATCAGATAAAGTTTGTTTTTTCTCTAAAGGAGCAGATCCCGGATTAATTACTACATAACTAACAAAGTATAAAACTTCTTCTAAATCTCTTGGAGACATATCTAGAACTAATCCCATCTTAGATGGAACACCTTTAAAGAACCAAATATGTGAGCAAGGAGAAGCAAGCTCAATGTGTCCCATACGTTCACGACGAACTTTAGAACGAGTTACTTCTACCCCACATCTATCACATACAACATTTTTATATCTTAATCTCTTATATTTACCACAAGAACACTCAAAGTCTTTTGTTGGTCCAAAGATCTTTTCACAGAATAAACCATCTCTCTCAGGTTTTAAAGTACGATAGTTAATAGTTTCTGGTTTCTTAATCTCACCATAACTCCAGCTTCTGATTTTTTCAGGGCTTGCGATTCCTATACGAATTCCTTTAATATTATTTACTTCGATCATTATAGTTCATCCCCTTCTAGATCTTCTTCTAGTTCTTCCAAATCTTCATTAGTTGGTTCTTCATCAAAATTTTCTTCATCTTCAAAGTCATCTTCTTCAGAATCTTCTATAGGCTCTTCATCAGTAACCTCTGGAGTAGTTAGCTCCTCTTTACCTTTAATAGCACCAGTTTTAGCATCTATCTCATCAATAGTAATAGCATCACTTGTTTCATCTTCCTCTTCTTCTAGTTCTTTTAGTTCATGAGTAACATCATTATTATCAATAATTTGAACATCTAATCCTAGAGCTTGGAATTCTTTAATTAATACTCTAAATGATTCTGGCATTCCAGCACCTTTAACTGTCTTACCTTTAACTAATGCTTCATAAACTTTAACACGTCCTAGAACGTCATCTGATTTAACAGTTAAGATTTCTTGAAGTACATGTGCTGCACCATAAGCATATAGTGCCCAAACTTCCATTTCTCCGAAACGTTGTCCACCAAATTGTGCTTTACCACCTAACGGTTGTTGAGTAACTAATGAGTAAGGACCAGTTGAACGTGCATGAATCTTATCATCAACCATATGATGTAATTTAATCATGTACATAACACCAACAGCTACTCTATTTTCAAATGGTTCACCAGTGCGTCCATTAAATAGAACAGTCTTACCATCTGGATCCATTCCAGCCTTAGCCATTTCTTCACTTATTTCATCAACTGTAGCTCCATCAAATACTGGGGTAGCATAATGAAGTCCAAGTTTCTTACCAGCCATACCTAAGTGTAGTTCTAAAATTTGTCCTAAGTTCATACGTGATGGAACACCTTGTGGATTTAATACAATATCTACTGGAGTACCATCTGGTAAATAAGGCATATCTTCTTCTGGAAGAATTAAACTTACAACACCTTTATTTCCGTGACGACCACTCATCTTATCTCCGACTTGAATCTTACGTTTTTGAATAATATATACACGAATTACCTTACTAACGCCTGCAGATAACTCATCAGAATTTTCTTTTGTGTAAACCTTAACATCATGAATAATACCATCAGCGCCATGAGCAACTCTAAGTGATGTATCCCTTACCTCACGAGTCTTCTCTCCAAAGATTGCATGTAATAGTTTTTCTTCACTAGTTAACTCTTGCATTCCTTTTGGAGTAACCTTACCAACAAGGATATCTCCTTCATGAACCTCTGTACCAATCTTAATAATACCATTAGCATCTAAGTTCTTACGAGCCTCCTCAGAAACATTTGGAATATCTCTAGTAATTTCCTCAGGTCCTAACTTAGTATCACGACAATCAATATCATAATGTTCAATATGTAGTGATGTATAAACATCATCTTTAACTAACTTTTCATTTAATACAACAGCATCTTCATAGTTATAACCATTGCATGTCATAAATGCAATAACCATATTCTTACCTAAAGCAAGTTCACCTTTATCAGTAGATGGTCCATCAGCAATAACTTCACCACGATGTACTTTATCTCCTGCTCTAACAATTGGGTTATGTGAGAAATTACTTTCAGCATTACTTCTTTCAAAGTTTGCTAAATAATACTCATCTTTACCTTTAGCATTTTTTACAATAATCTTCTTAGAATCAGCATACTCTACTACGCCATCAGCTTTACAAACAATAGTAGATCCTGAATCACGAGCAGCAATATATTCAACACCAGTACCAACTATAGGTGCTTCAGTTCTAAGTAGTGGAACAGCTTGACGTTGCATGTTTGAACCCATTAATGCACGCTTAGCATCATCATGATCCAAGAATGGAATACAACTTGTTGTTACAGAAACGATTTGACTTGGTGAAACATCTACGAAGTTAACTTTATCTGCCTCAACCATAACATTTTCACCATTTAAACGAGCGATAACTTGTCCTTCAGTAATATTATTATCTTTATCTACAGCAACAGTAGCTTGACTAATATAATAACCATCCTCTTCATCTGCAGTTAAATAAACAACATCATCAGTAATATGCTTATTAACTACTTTTCTATAAGGAGTAGTAATAAATCCATACTCATTTAATTTAGCATAAGATGCTAGTGATGTAATAAGTCCGATGTTTGCTCCTTCTGGAGATTCAATTGGACAAATACGTCCGTAGTGTGAAACATTAACATCACGAACTTCCATACCAGCTCTCTCACGTGAAAGACCTCCTGGCCCTAAACTACTTAAACGACGTTTATCAGTAAGTTCAGCAATTGGGTTAATTTGATCCATGAACTTAGATAACTGTGATGAACCAAAGAACTCTTTTAATGCTGCAGTTACTGGTCTAATATTAATTAATGTCTTAGGTGTAACTGTATCAATTTCTTGTGTAGTCATTCTTTCACGAATAACTCTTTCCATACGAGCCATACCAACTTTAAATTGATTTTGAATTAACTCACCAACTTGACGAACACGACGATTTCCTAAATGGTCAATCTCATCAATGTTACCAATATTATCAAGTAAATTTAAATAATAACTAATTGATGCATAAATATCACTAATTGTAAGTCTCTTCTCATCAATAGTATTATCATTACCAATAATCTTAATAGTCTTAGATTCATCATTCTTATCAACTACTAAAACTTCAGTAATCTTATTATATGTATCTAAATCTTCATTAATAGATACTTCCTTTAAGCACATACCCTTTTCAAAGTATGGTCTTAACTCTTCAAGTCTAGCCTTATCAATAACTTCACCTTTAGTTGCTACAGTCTTACCATCAAACTTTAAGTTTTCTGCAAGTGTGCATCCTAAAAGACGATCTAATACATTTAATTTCTTATTAAATTTATAACGTCCTACTTTTGCTAAATCATATCTGAAGCGATCAAAGAAACGAACAATTAATTGGTTCTTTGCACTATCAAGTGTAGCTGGTTCACCTGGTTTTAACTTTTCATAAATTTCAATAAGTGCTTCATCAGTATTTTTAGTATTATCTTTTTCTAAAGTATTATCAATAAATCTATTTTCACCAAACACTTCTTTAATAGATTCATCACTAGATAAACCTAACGCTCTTAAGAATGTTGTAAAAGGAACTTTTCTAGTTCTATCAATACGAACATAAATAACATCACGAGCATCAAGTTCAAACTCAAGCCAAGTACCACGGTTAGGTATCATTTCACCAGATACTACTGGTCTACCATTCTTATCAATTTCACGTTTAAAATAGATAGATGGACTTCTTACTAACTGAGATTGAATAACTCTTTCAACACCATTAATAATGAATGTTCCTGCATCAGTCATTAAAGGCATATCACCAAGGAAGACTTCTTGTTCTTTAACTTCACCTGTCTCATGAATAAATACACGAGCTTCAACCTTTAAAGGAGCAGCAAACGTTACCATACGTTCTTTTGCTTCCTTTACTGAGTATCTAGGCGCATCAAAAGAATATTCACCAAATTCTAGTGATATATTTCCGGTGAAACTCTCAACTGGGAATAAGTCATCGAAAACTCCCTTAATACCGCTTTCTAGAAACCACTGATATGATTTCTTTTGAATATCTAATAAATCTGCTAGTTCAAAGTTGTTAATCGTTTTAGAGAAAGTTGCTCTTTCCCTATGGTCACCAAATTTTGCTATTTTGTATGCCACTAAATTTCACCCCAAACAATATATTTTTTTAGTATGTATCCTCATCCCTAGAGAGATACAACTCCAATTTAAAATTATACTAGAAAACATGGCAAACTGTCAACGCTAAATATGACGAAAACTTCAAAAAAAGCAATCTTTTCCTTCTATTTAAGAAATTTAAAGATTACTTTCTCCATTTTTAACCATAACAACATAATAACCAGCATCTTTTTTAAGAACACTTGTATTATATTTTTTACTTAAATCTTTAATAACCGTTTTAACACCATGATTATTACGCATTACAAACCAAAGTTCACCATCTTCATTCAAATGATTAAATGCTGCATTAATAATTGTTAAATATACGCTCTTGCCTGCTCTTATAGGTGGATTTGTAATAACCACATCATACTTCTTCGTAACATTATCATATATATTACTATTAAAAATATTTAAATTAGCAATATCATTTTCCTTTTGATTCATCTTACTTAAATGTAGTGCTCTATTGTTAACATCAACCATATCAACATTACCACCATTTATCTTACCAATAACGCACCCAATAAAACCATAACCGCATCCCACATCAAGCACATCTACTGGCTCACTATGATATTTAAGATAAGTTTCTACCAAAAGAATACTACCATAATCTATTCTATCTTTAGAAAACACCCCTAAATCACTATAAAATTTAAAATTTACATCTTGATACTTATATTTAAGTATTCTAAGCTTACTATCTAAATTTTCATTATTATCAAAATACTGCATTATTTTTCCCTCTTACTAAGAATTATAACAACTACTGGCATAATCATAATTAAATAAATATACCATACACCCGTTTTAAATAAATAATTAAATAATGATATAAGGGTGCCTAAAACAAAATACATAATATTTAAAGCCTTACTTTTCTCTTTATATATAACATAACCTATCAAAACAAATATCCCGGCTAAACCATAAATAACATACTTTGCATAATTATTTATACTAGCACCCTTCTTACTACTATCTAACCTTTTATTTTCAATACTTATAATCTTATCTAAAGCCTCAATATCAGTATGATTACTTCCCTGATCAATTGCAATCTGTTCTAAAGGAAGAGTAAGTCTTACATTAATCTCCTTTTTAGTATTAGGATAATGAGCAAACACACCATACTTGAATCCATCCTTTTCTATTTCCTCATACTCACCATTACTATTCCCATGCAAATATACATGATACTTTTCATCATTGGTCTGATAAGGAATAAGTACTCTTAAATAAGTATCATCAGCATTATATTCCAAATTTTTAAAAGTATAGTTAAGTTCTCTAACATCTTTATGAGTTACTACAACATCCCCAATTAAATATTCCAAATAAATAACTGTTTTTCCACTATTTTTAAAATAAATATTATATGAGTTTTCCCCATCCTTTTTACTTACCCTATATGTATTATCACTAACCTTCTTAGGATTTAACTCCTTAAAATATTCCTTAACATTTCCCCCTAAATTATTTAGATCAATTTCTTCTCCATTATACTTATAAGCAGATACTGTAAAATTATATATCCCACTTCCATTATATAAAGGATTATCCTCCAAACTAGTATCTTCCTTATCCCAAACACCATCAAAAGTCTTATAATTAAGAGTTCTTGTAAAATAATCTACATCCCCATCAATTAAAATAAACTCTTTAACACGTAAGTTACCACTTATTTCGATTTCACTATCAATATAATGAGTAAGTACTTTATAATCATTTTCCGCGTGCACTACTAAAGGAGCAACTAAAAGTACTAATATAAATATAATCTTTTTCATCTTTACCACCACTAATATATTATCATTTATTGTTTTACTAGTCCAATACTTTTCATATATTTTATTGGAGGATTAGATGTTTTATATAATTAGTTTACTTAAAAGTTTAATATTTTTTACCGGTTCCTACTCAGTTAATGTTTTCCCATCTCCCCTAGAAAAAGATGAAGAAGAAAAACTTATTAATCAAATGCTTATGGGAGATACAGACGCAAGAGGCAAACTCATTGAGCACAACCTAAGACTAGTTGCTCACATCGTCAAAAAATACGAAGGAAAAGAGTATGATTCTGACGATCTTATAAGTATTGGTACTATTGGTCTGGTAAAAGGAATAGATTCATATAAACCTAGCAAAAACACTAGAATAACTACATATGTAGCTAGATGCATTGAAAATGAAGTACTAATGTATTTTAGAAGTAACAAAAAACACCTAAATAATGTTAGTTTAAATGATTCAATCGGTTACGACAAAGATGGTAACGAAATAAACTTAATTGACGTTTTAAAATGTGAAAGTGAAGATACCTTAGATAAAATAGATACCCAAAACAAAATAGATCTACTTTTAAAATATTTAGATACCTTATCACCTAGAGAAAAAGATATTATTATTAAAAGATACGGACTATTTAATACCAAAGATATGACTCAAAAAGAAATTGCTAAAAAAATGAATATCAGCCGTAGTTATGTATCTAGACTCGAAAAAAGAGCCATAACAAAAATACTTCGTGAATTTATAAAAAATAAAAAAATTTAGTGCATAAAATCGTTAAAACCTTCACATAATAGAACTAGGACTATAAGCCCGTTCATTTTATGCGATTTTTTTGAGAAAATATTTATATATAGGAGTCGATGGGGTATGACAGAAAATAAATCAGATACATATTATTACAATTTAGTTCGCCAGAACATTAGAAAGTACAGACTAGAAAAAAACTTTACGCAAGCAAAACTAGCTGACGAATCTAATTTAAGTGTGGACTATATTTGTGAAATCGAAAGTATGAAGAAAAATAAAAGTTTTTCAATTGCTACAGTAGGAAAAATATCAGAGGCATTAAACGTTGACTTTGAAAAGTTTTTTGAGTAGATACTACTCTTTTTCTTTAAAAATCGTTGCAACTATATACTGATATTGTTTAGCACAACTACTTGGTAAAATATATTGTAGGAGTGCAGTATATACGGAAAACAAAGAAGATATCAAGTATATATATAAACTAGTTTCTGAAAGAATCAAACTTTTTAGAAATTATCGTGGGCTTACTCAAGAGCAGTTAGCACTTAAAACTACATTCTCTAGAGGTCTAATCGGCAACATTGAAAGTGCCAAAACAGCCCAAACATTTAGTTTAGCTGTACTTTACGCTTTTTCTAAAGGACTAGACATTCCTTTAGAGATGTTCGTCAAAGAAGACATAAGTGACTACTTAAAAGAAATAGGACTTACCGAAAAACAGTAAGTCCTTTTTATTATTCAATAATTGCTTTTATTCTTCTAACACCTGCAGAAGATGCTTCCTCTTTAACTATTTTAAATGTACCAATTTCACTAGTACTCTTAACATGTGGCCCCATACATATTTCCTTAGAAACATCTCCAACAAAATAAACAGTTACCACATCAGGATATCTCTCAATAAACATATGCTCTGCACCTATCTTAACTGCCTCTTCTTTAGTCATTTCCTTAACAGACACAGGCAAATCTTCTTTAATCCACTTATTAACTAAATCTTCAGTATTCTTAATCTCTTCTGGAGTTAATTTATGATCGCAGGAAAAATCAAAACGCATTCTTTCATTATTAATGTTTGAACCCTTTTGATGAACATCTTCACTAACAGTAATCTTTAAAGCCGCATTAAGTAAATGAGTTGCTGTATGATACTTAGTTTCAGTTTCACTATCACCAGCAAGACCTCCTTTAAACATACCCTTAGATGCTGTTCTTGATTTTTCTTGATGTTCTTTAAACTTTTCCTTAAAGCCTTCAGTATCAACTTCCATATTCTTTTCTTCAGCAAGTTCACAAGTAAGCTCTATTGGAAATCCATAAGTATCATATAACTTAAACGCTAAATCTTTATCAATCTTATTAAGGTTAGCAGTTTCCTTCTCAAATACCTTTAATCCCTTTTCTAAAGTCTTTGAAAACTTAACCTTCTCTTTAGTAAGTTCATCTATTATACGTTCTTTATTTTTAGATAATTCCTCATAATACTTACTATATTTATTAATAATAAGTTCTGCTAAAGTAACTTCAAAATCAGAATTAAGATCAATATTAAGTTTTCTTGCATGTCTAATCATTCTTCTAATTAATCTTCTTAAAATATAACCACGATCAGTGTTTGATGGGACAACTCCTGCATCATCACCTAAAATAAACACACTAGTTCTAATATGATCAGCAATAATTCTCATAGACAAGTAATCATCTTTATAAGACTTACCAGATATCTCTTCTATTTTTTCTATAACATCACGCCAAATACTTGACGCATAATTATCATTAACACCTTCTAATATAGCAGTAGTTCTCTCAACACCCATACCAGTATCAACATTCTTCTTAGGAAGTTCTATAACAGTTCCATCTGCTTTCTTCTCATATTGCATAAAAACATCATTCCAAATTTCAACCCATCTCTTGTCTTCAGGATCAAAAACTTTTGGAATCTCATCATCACTTCTCCAGTAAAACATCTCTGAGTCCGGTCCACATGGTCCAGTCTCTCCAGCAATCCAAAAATTATCTTCACTAGTAGCAGCAATCCTCTCTTCCGGAATACCTAAAGAAAGCCAAATACTCTTACTCTCTTCGTCAAATGGAATTGTATCATTGCCAGCAAAAACAGTAACACCTAATCTCTCTACTGGAATATTTAAAACCTTAGTTAAAAATTCAAAACTATATGTAATCGCATCTTTCTTAAAATAATCACCTAAAGACCAATTACCTAACATCTCAAAAAAAGTATGATGATAAGTATCTCCAACTTCATCTAAATCATTCGTTCTAATACATTTTTGATAATCACATAGTCTTGTACCATATGGATGAGCCATCCCCATTAAATAAGGTATAAGTGGCTGCATGCCCGCTGTATTAAATAACACACTTGCATCATTTTCAGGTACTACTGGCGCTGAAGGAATTTGCTTATGTCCTTTACTAACAAAATAATTAATGTATAAATCCTTTAAATTCATATAAATTCCTCTCTTCTTAAAAAGAATTTTATCATAAAAAAAACTATTTTTAAATAGTTAATTTTTCATAGTTTCCAAAAACTTTTTACTTTTTAAATATAGCCCAGTATATCTATCATAGTAAGTCTTTAAAAAATAATCTATATTATCTTTAACTTCTTTAGATATATCCAATTTACTAATAGCATCAATATCAACCAAATAATACATTCTAAGCATCTTTAAAGTTTTCGCATCATAAATTATCTGATTCGTATAGCAAGATGAACATATATACCCGCCATCATCAGGATCTATCGTCACAATATCTTTTGTATTACCACACTTAGCACACGCATCCAAAGAAAAGCCAACGCCCAAATAATCAAGCATCTTGATTTCAAATATATTAGTAAGAACATCAGGAGCAAGTCCATCATTTATCTTACTTAAAGTACTTATCAATAAATTATATATCTCTTCATTTTCATTTTGCCTCATTACCCCCGCTGCTAAATCACAAATATAAGACATATAACTAATAAGTAAAATATCAGACTTAATATTCTTATAATCACAAATAACGTCGCACTCTTTTAAAGTGCTAAGCCCATTTTCATGATAATAAAGCAAAAAAGAGGAAAGATTAAATTTCATTGTACTAGTTCTTAAAGGGCTCTTCAAACTCTTTGCTCCCTTACACATCACACCAAGAATACCATCTTTCGTTAAAACATTTATTATCTTACTCTTCTCTCCATAATTTACTTCACTAATAATGATGCCTTCTGCGGCTTTTAACATACTACTTCCCTCTTTTATACATTAAATAATATTCTATCTCTCCTGTTTTTTTAAACATTTCCCATGCTTCTTTTTTAGTCATAAATTAATCCCAATACCTTTCTAATTATATATTGGGATTAAAATTAACTATTTATTCAAATTTGCTTAATTTGTAAACGTCCATTAACATATTCATGGTAAGCACCTTGATAAGTTCTTTGAGTTAACGGAATACCCCTAACATTTAAATAAGATATTATACTATCAATTTCATCACTAAACAAAACTCTGCCATTTTCAGTATATTGATACTTAATTATATTCTCTTTACTAGTTCTATAATCACTCTTATACACTCTATCTCTAAACGTTGCAAGTGCAGTAGCACTTTTTTCTAATGGTTCAGTATCACGCTTAGATAGTGCCAAAGCAGCAGCAGCCAAATCAGGTACACTATACTTAGTTAAACTATAATAATCAAACATATCGAAAGACTCTAACTTATCTCCTTTAGGAATACCATTCAAAATATATCCACTAATAAGAACTATGATATCCCTTGCCTCATCTTCCCTTCTTTTTACCTCATTAAGAAGTGCAGATACTTTACTCTTAATTTGATCAGAATATCTATTTCCACCATGAACTGTTTCATCAGCAATATTCTTAACCTGATCAAGAAAAGATGTCTTAACCATAACATTTGGTTCTATTCTTAGGTGTCTTAACTCTATTACTGGACTATTAATATATAAATCTATAATGTAATTCATTTTATTATCAAAAGTTTCATTATCACTACCATAACGTTTTTCACTTCTAACCTTATTTACCTCATCCAAATATTCATTAATTATAGTAATATAAGGTGCCACATCACTTGCACGCGTTTCATCAGCACTAAGCACGAGCAAGCGTCTTTTAATCTGTTCTAAACTTAGTTTACCTATTGACTTCCTAAATTCTTCTGGTGAAAGAGAAATAATATTATCTATCGTCAATTTATTTAAACCGCCCCTAATAAATCTTAATTTATAGTTTTGGAACTTTGCTATAACTGGATTGTCTGGATTTTCTACGCTTTCCTGTTCAATATATAGTTCTATATATTTTTTTAAAGTATCTTTGCTAAATATCTCACCATTAAATGGGAATAATTCCAAATCCTTGTATGATAAATTCTCATCTATCATCTTATGAACACATTGCTTTCCTATATCTATTCTTTCCGCTTTTTTCATTTCTTCCTCCTAATAATCTTTAAAGCCTAACTCGCTTAAATACTTCTCTTTATCTCGCCAATTTTTGATTGTCTTAACATATAATTCTAAATAAATTTGTTTATGCAGCATTGCTTCTATATCTCTTCTAGCATAAGTACCAATATTCTTAATCATCTGACCATTATGACCAATAATAATCTTTTTAAGAGAATCTCTATCTACTATAATATCCACATTTATATTAATAATATCCTTCTTTTCTTCATATAAAGTGGTTACGCATGTAACTGAATGTGGTACCTCATCATTAGTTAGATTAAGTATCTTTTCTCTAACTAACTCCCCGATAATAAATCTAACACTAGTATTAGTAAGCGTATCATCATCATAATACTTAATATCATCAGTTAAATATTTCTTAATAACACTTATTAACCTATTAACATTATCATCCTTAATCGCACTAATTGGTACAATATCTGAAAAATCATATAGTTCTTTATAAGTATTTATTGCATTAAGAATACCTTCATTATCTAATTTATCAATCTTATTTAAAACTAATATTACCGGTGCCGTAGTACTTTTTAAAGCCTGCGTTATAAATTTATCACCCTTACCTAATGGAGCACTAGCATCAACTACAAATAAAACAACATCTATATCATCTAATGACTGGTAAGCATCTTGATTAAGAAGTTTTCCAAGCCTATCTTGAGGCTTATGTAATCCAGGTGTATCTATAAATATAATTTGTGCTTCTTCATCATTATAAACACCTTGAATAGCATTTCTAGTAGTACCCGCAACATTAGATACTATTGCTAAATGTGTCTTCAAAACAGTATTTAACAAAGTACTCTTACCTGTATTTGGTCTACCAATAATACTAACAAATCCACTTCTCATAAAAACTCCCTTCTAGTAGATATTAAATAACAAATTACCTACCTTTAATATTTTTTCATTTCTATTTAAATCATATAAATATACTAAAGAACTTGGTTCCATAAACTCTATTATAACATCTTTATTAAGATATTTTAAGTCATTTATATTATTTGACCCCACCATTATGTATATTTTATCAAAATCTTTCTTTTTATAACCAGCCGCTACTGCTCTAGCAATTGCTGCTTGCTCAGCATATATAGCATCTCTAAATATATTATTTTTAACAGTAACTCCCCCAAAAGTTTGACCATCTTTCATAACAACAACACTACTAAAACATAAAGCATCATGAGGAGCATGAGCATTACTAAGTAATCTTTCTAATTCATTTATCATCATTATCCTCCAATGCAAATGGATATGGGCATAAATCTTTAACTTTGTATTCTACACATTTTCCTTTGTTATTATAACAAAATACACTAGCATCTTCATCCATAAACTCTACTAGTAGTTCTCTACATAAAAAACATGGCACGCATATCTCCTTACCACTACCAGCAACATGTAATTCTTTAAAATCTTCCTTCTTATAACCTTCTGCAATAGCTGAAGCAAAAGCAACTTGCTCTGCACATAAACCATTCTTATACGAAGCATTTTCCACATTTACCCCAATAAACTCCTGATTATTATTCATAACTAGAATACATGCAACATTATAATTACTATAAGGGGTATATGCGTTTTTAATTATTAATTTAAGATTCTCAAACATATTATCCTCCAATTACATCTATTAACTTTGGAATAAATACAATAAGTCCTATTATTGCTGCTGTAATACTTAACACAAGAGTATGAGCAGCAGCCGTATCTTTAGCATTCTCTGCATACTTATTATAATCCTTAGTAACTAAATCAACCAAATTCTCAATACAAGTATTAAGCACCTCTGCCCCAATAACAAGACCAATCGCAAATATTAAAATAACCCACTCTAAAGTACTAACTTTAAATAAAAAACCACATAACACCACAAGTATCGCTACAACAACATGTACCTTCATATTATCTTCATTCTTATAAACCTTACCAAAACCCTTAAACGCATACTTAAATGCACTACTAAGCCTCTTAAGAGAGAATGCCTTTTTCATTTAAAATCTCCTTCTGTAAATCAAACATTTCCTTTTCTTCCTTTTCTCCCAAAGTATGATCATAACCTAACAAATGTAATAGTCCATGAACTCCTAAAAAAGATAACTCCCTTTTTTCACTATGCCCATACTCTATCGCTTGTTCCTTCATCTTAGGTATACTTATATAAATATCCCCTAAAATATTCACTGGTCCAGGAAAAGTCCCACCATCATTTAAAGCAAAACTCAAAACATCAGTCGTTCTATCAATACCACGATATGTCTTATTTAAATAATGCACTTCTTCATCATCCGTTAATATAACACTAGCACATGCCTCATCTATATGTAACTTTTCTAAAGTATAATTAAGCACATCAATTAAATAATCATAATCACCATATCCATATTTATCAGTTATTTCTATATCATTCATAATCTAACTCCATACAAATTTAATATTATCACCACTAAAATCATAATAGTTATAACCCCCAACAAATTAAGTAATAAATTATTCTTTAAAGCATCAGGATACTTTCTAAGTAGTTTCTTTGTTATAAGAAAGATAACATATCCGCAAACTCCCCCAATAACATTTAAAATAATATCATCTATATCAAAACTTCTACCAATTGCTGACTGAATCGCTTCAATGCTTGTACTTGTAATAACTGTTATAAGCAAATTATATTTAACACTTGGAAGTTTACAATAATAACTTACAAAATAACCAAATGGCACAAACAATAAAATATTACCAATCACATTACGATAAAATAACTTACTAGTTAAACTATATCTAAACATCTCTTTAAAAGGTATAAAATTATTTGAATAAGACTCAAAATCAGTACTTGTTACTAGTTCAAACAATAATAAAATATAAATAATAAATGATAAAGACAAAAGTTCTTTATATAAAATAAACTTTTTATGATTAACTTTCAAATACACTAAACGTAACGTTATTAAAACTATTAAAAATAACGCTAGCATTGGCCATAACTCTATAAGTAAATTAATTGCTTTGGTTGGTATCATTTATATCACTATCCTCAAAGTAAGAGTATGCATTAATTAATTCATTTGTAATAATAAATACTCTATACTTAATTGTACTATTATTTTCCTCTTTTTTCAAAACTTTTTGATAAATAATCACACCTTTTCCATTAAGTTTTTTATCAAACTCTTCTTTCAAACGATTTAAAGCATATTCATCATCTGTTTTAGTCTTAATTATCTCTACTTCTTCTTCTCTATAAAACTTTATCTTAAGACCAAATATTTTAATCTCCCTAATATTTTTCTGTCTAAAATTTTGATATTTATTTCTTAAAAGAATTTTATTACCCACATTAAGATTATATCTTTTCTTGCCAGTTAACCTCTCACTAGAAATCTCTTTAGGTGTCTCTACCGTACACTCATACCATACATTACCATAAACACTACCACTAGCACTAGTAACCCCTTTAACATCTTCATATAAAGTAATTTTTCCCGAAATTAACACAGTACCTTTCTTAACATATTCCCCTTGCCTTACTAACACATTACCTTTATTACTAATAACTTTAGTTATATAAGCATCCTTACTAGCAACTATATCTCTAGGCTTATCACTTACCTCTTCACTTTTAATAATTCTCTCTTCAGCCCTAACAATATACTTCATGCCATCTTTCTTAATACTAACCCACTCTAAATTATTTTTATTATCTGCTAAAATCTTCTTAGTAATATTATCTAACTCCTCAAAAGAATAAGCTAAACTAAACCTCTTAACATTATTCTTATCAAGTTCTTCTTTAAGCAAACGCCTAATTCCACTATTAGAATGAATAATCTCTATATCCACAATATAATTAGTAAGTAAATTCATCCAAATAAAAGACAAGAAAATAACTGATATATAAAACATATTATCTTTAATTATCTTCTTAATATTTAATAAGCCATCATACTTAACTACCCTAATCTTAGAATAATAATTAAGCCTTTTTATCTTAAGATAATCCTTAACATCTATTAAAACAACCATCTTATCTTTTACATAACTTATATTATATAAATTAATATTATTATCAATACACTTCTTTATAAAACGATTAAGTTCATTACTTACCTCTAAATAAATCCTCTTATTCATATTTGACACTTTTAATATCTCCTTCAATAAGCAACTCTCTAGTCATTAACTTCTTAATCTTTAAATCATTACCACTAATACATATCTTCTTATCACATGCCTTTAAAGTAATAGAACTCTTACCAAAAGAAATAATCACCTCATAATTATAAACATAAACACAATTATCATACAAACAAACATAATAATTCTTATCCCTTAAAGCATTATCTATCACATTTAGCATAATATTCACCACTTAATTATATGAAGGAGCGCCTTTTAATAGACAAAAAAAGATAGGCATTAAACCTATCAATTAACAACGTAAGGATCTTCTGATGTACCTGTTCCACCTGAAATCATAGTCGAAGACATCAGAGAAATAGCTGGTCGCACTGCGGCTGAACTATTATCTGTTATACCGCCATCTACATAGCCATAACTTACCAACCAATCATAAGCATAGTTGCCATTAAAATAATATGGTGACATAGTCCACCAAGATGTAGAACTAGCATTTTCGTATAAATACATAGAATGATTTCCAAAATACACAATCGCACCAGCAAATATCACTTCGTCTGCATTTAATAATCCAATTTTTGAGCTTATTTTACTTAAGCCATCATTACATTTTAAACTAGGACCAGTTCCACCAGCAATATGATTACTAGAAGAATCATTCTCATTAACCAATCGTGTAGCAGAACCATAATATGTTGCGTTCTTACCATATCCTAAACCATTTGATCTAATTTCCTTTGGGTCGAATGATGTATTTGTTACAACACTTTTATCACTACACCACATAATATCTGTCAGATTATCTTCATAAGCCGTCAAATTCTTTTTATACCATGTTTCAAGATTAGTAAAAATTGTACTTTTATTGGTATTTGCATGTGTACTTGCATAATCACTTGCTCCTGTTGCTCCATACATAAATCCAACATAAGCATTATCATCATTATTATCATTAAATACACTTGTATATGTTGTACCAGAATATCTAGCAAATGCCGCAGCTTTATCATTATTTGCAACAGCGCATGGATTTGTAGCACCAGATGTATTGTCATTATGTAAAACTAACTTTACAGATCCATCTCCAACAATTCTCACTATTCGCCAGCACTTATTCGCAAACTGTACATAATTATTTTTTACTGCTCCTCTAAAATAATAACTTGTTCCATAATCATCTTCTGTACTTGCTAAAAGTGCCTCGGATATATTTTTATTTGAAGTTATTTCCTTATATGTAAAACCATCTTCCGAAGCACTTACAACATAAAAAACAGAGGACAAATCAGTCGTTTTACGCATTACTCCTGCAGTTTTTGATCCAATTTCATAAGAGAAGATAGAAGATGCTAAGTATTTACCAACTAAACTCGAATACGAATTAGCATATGTATCACTTGTTACTGCTGTTCCAGTTAAATCAAATTTTGTACCATTGGCTACATATCCAGTTCCGTATGTAATATAATAATCTTTATCTGATGTAGAAAAAATTACTGCATTTCTGATAACTGAAATGTCATCTTTTGTATAAGCACTAATTTCGCTGCCAAGCGTTGTAAGCGGTGTTTTAACTTCGTTATTTGTTAAAATTGTCTCAGCAAAAGTCGGAACACTACTCGCATTACTTACTACAACTATCTTGCCAGCCCAATTTTTATTTAACCCTTGATCTAAAGTAGTTTCACTGTCCATCCATATTCTTAAATCAAAACTTTTTTCTTCATTTGCATTTAAATAAGCAGTTGACAATATGTAACCTTTTCTATTATTTTCCAAATCAGTTAACGTCTGATTTCCTAATACTTTAGAAGCACCACTTGTTGTATCTTTAGGTGACACATTAACTTTCATATAACTGTCTTTTAAATAAGATGAACTAGTACTTTCCCTATAAGTACTATCTATAGTAATATATACTTTAACATAACTATCACAATTATTCTTTAAAGTAAAAGTAAATGGGGTTTGTTTAAGACCATCCTCATCACTTATTGGGAAGGCATCTGTTAATTCTATCTTAGATGTGTCTTCAGTAAGTGTAGTATTAAAACAAGTTCTAGATGCTAATGTATTATCTTCACTTTGACTTAGATATAATCTAAACCAAGCAAATGATACACCTATTATGCATATTACTGTCACAAGCAAACCATAGTATATTCCAAGTTTCTTTTTTGATTTTTCAACATTATTTTTCTCTTCCATACATACTTCCTATCCTTCTATTAAGATTATATAATATATTTATTTTGAAGTCTAGAATTATTTATTTTAAATAAAGAAAAAATCACGATTACTCGTGATTATGATAACTTTTCTTTAACGATCGAACTAACCTTTTTCATATCAGCTGCAGCCCCACATTTTGCAGATACTGCTTTAATTACCATACCCATACCCTTCATTCCGTCAGGTTTAAGTTCAGTAATTATCTCATCTATTATTTTAGTTAATTCTTCATCGCTTAATTCTTCTGGAAGATACTTACTTAGTATATCAATCTCTTTTTGAAGATTATCAGCTAAATCTTTACGATCATAGCTTAAATACTCTTCCATTGATGTCTTACGTGTCTTAACTTGTTTCTTAATTACAGACATAATATCATCATCAGTTAATTCATGCTTTTCTCCATTAGTTTGTTCATAGATTATTGCACTTTTTAACATTCTAAGTACTGATAAAGTAAACTTATCTCCACTCTTCATAGCTGCTACTAAATCATTATTAACTTTTTCAAACATTTCTATTCTCCTTAGTCTCTATTACGATTCTTTTTACGAGAGTTCTTAATCATTTCTTTTAATTCATTTCTTCTACGAACTCCTGGCTTTTCGTAGCATTTATGTTTTTTAAGTTCAGAAGGGACTCCGCTACGGGCAACTTTGATCTTAAATCTTTTAAGTGCATTATCAACATTACCATTTCTAACTTCTACCTTAGTCATTATAATCCCTCCTTTCAAAACTATAAGTATTATATCATTATATTTTTTTAACTGCAATAAAAATATTTCATTTTTAAATGAAAAAAAGCCTTAGTGGCTCTTAGTTTTCTTCTGTCTTATTAAGAACGTCTTTTCCTTTGTAGAAACCACATTTAGTACATGCACGATGAGGTTTAATTGGTTCTCCACAATTTGGACAATTAATGAATCCTGCTGCTACCTTTTTAAGGTGAGTACGACGCATTCTTTTTTTAGTTTTACTTGTTCTTCTAAATGGAACTGCCATA
>ENA-OPCY01000490-OPCY01000490.1-human-gut-metagenome-genome-assembly--contig:-NODE-490-length-29399-cov-2.471613_pt1 | contig 29399 bp, 17 predicted proteins | sample MGYA00241568_ERZ501487 | MGnify/ENA primary metagenome ERZ501487 (study PRJEB25962, sample SAMEA2042574) | human gut metagenome | biome: human gut; feature: human-associated habitat; material: faeces... | reverse complement strand
TAACCGCCACGACAACGAACGGTACTGCGTACGCAGGTGGCTTGTGGGCATATGATTACGTATACAGTAGTAGTAGTAGTAGTAGTAGTAGTAGCGGCGCGATAACCGCTACGTCAACAATCGGTACTGCATACGCAGGAGGACTCTGGGGATACAGGGATGGCTACAGTAGTAGTAGTAGTAGTAGTAGTAGTAGTAGTAGCGGCGCAATCTCCGCAAACGGCGCAAATGGTTACGCCGGCGGAATTATAGCTTATGCATACAATGGACAATATGATATTCAAAAAAGTTATGCAACCGGGGATATCTACGGTAGTAAATATTCTGGCGGGATTATAGGGTATACTTATTATGGATATGCAACAATAACTTCTTGCTACACATCTGGTACAATTAGTGGAGGCGCAGGTAGTATAACTGGTGGTATAATTGCTAGTAGTAGTAGTAGTAGTAGTAGTAGTAGTAGTATAGTCAATTCATACGTTTTGGGATATTCACCTGATATAACAGGTATTTTTATCGGCTCAAGCGGTGTTACAAGCACCAAAGTTACTGGAGGGGCTTATAACGCCAACTTTAACATGGTTGGTAAAAATATTATCGGAAATAACACCGGAACTTTTGAAAATGTTAATACTTGCGGTACTGATACGCCATTTGTTAATTCATATGCAAATCTTTCTGGCGTAGGTTCATCTTCTAAATCAGAAGCTAATACTGAAATTATCAAAATAGTTTCAATTGACGTAAATACAAGCACAGTGTTTGAAACCTCGACAGCTATTGATGTAAAAACAGAAACAATAAAATCAACAGCAACTATCACAAGCACGAGCAGTGAAATCCAATATAAATATACAACAATTTCCGGCGAGTTCATGAATGCAATAACTCGTATTGATACTGTAAACATGACTTCTCTCAGTGATATAAAAGCCCTAAATGGAGCTCTAGAGAGCGGAACGTACGCAATACGTACAACAGAGGATTTGAAATTACTCCAAAACTGGTCTAACCTTGGATTTTTGACCGGAAATTATTATTTTGTTCTCGGTGATAACATAAACCTGATGAATCAGTCATGGACACCTATTGCAAATTCTTATAGCCTCAATGCAACTTTTGATGGAAACGGGTACGAAATTTCTAATTTAAGTATCAAAGGCTCTTATGGAAATGCCGGTTTGTTCGGGCAGATTAGCGAAGTAAAAAATCTGGGGCTCAGAAATGTTATTGTTAACAATACAAATTCCAGCGGAAACACCGGTGCAATAGCTGGCAATTGTTCAAGTATTACAAACTGCTATATCGCAGGCAGCGGAAGTGTTACCGGAAGTGGTACTACAGGCGGGCTTGTCGGTATAGGAAAAGATATAACGTCCTGCTATTCTAATATAAATGTTGTTGGTAAAGGTAATCAAACCGGCGGATTAATGGGCAGTATATTTGCCGGTGCAACAATCGCTTTCAGCTACATAACAGGAAACGTTACTTCAAATTCTGGTAATGTTGGATTGTTTGCTGGAAGTGATAATACGACTATTAAGAGCAGTTATGCTACAGGCTCTTTAACCAAAAATGGAACCATTATAAATGGATTTTTCCAAGGTGCAGGCGGTGCTACTTTAACATCACTCGGCAATAGTTCTTTCTACAAAAATACTTCCGGAAAATATGTGTTCAATGGTTCTAACCTTTCCTCCATGCCTTACAACTACAATACAAAACAGGATATTGTTGATGTAAGAGCTCCTTATAAAGTTCTTTTTAGCACCACATATACAGCTTCGGGGACAGACGGTTCAATTGTTACTACGAATATTACAACTAAAACCGAAACAATTTCCGAAACCCAGACTGTTCCCGTTACATCTTCTGTAGCTATGACTGCTGAAACAACTTTCTCGCAGTTGGGCATGACTTCTGATAACGAAACTATTTCCGGTGTATACAATGGCAAAGCCTTTACACTGACGATTACATCAGCTGATACGGTCGGAGATATTGCCTCGGCACTAGGTGATTACGGAATTACTGCAACGGTAAGAGGCGGAAGAATTTATATTAATGATTCCGAAAATGCATATATCACAAATATTTCTTCGGCTGTAAAAAATGCTCTTGGTATTACTGCGTCTATGGGTAATGGTTCTTCTTACACTGTGACAACTCATACAACAGTTACTACCAATACCATTGCCAGCCAAACTACAATTCACGTAACTTCAACAGTTCAAATGAGTGAAGAAACAAAATTCTTCGAAATTGGCATGAATTCCGATAACGAATATATTAAAGGAAGCTATAACGGGAAGAATTTCTCTATCGCTGTGACACGCTCAGATACAGTAGGTGACATTATTGGAGCACTTGCTGATTACGGAATAAATGCGTCTGTGAGAGGCGGAAAAATTTATATTAACGAATCAGAAAACGCTTACATAACGAGTTTTTCAAATGGCATTAAAAACGCACTTGCTATTAGTGCATCCGGCGGAAGCGGTTCTACATATACTATTACGACAATTAAAACCTATGCAAATACTGCTCCGACAAATAATGTACTTGGAAAGGTAACTGTGACTTCTGCTGTAACAAGAGATACTGCGCTTTCTGATTTGGGCGTTACAACCGGCGAGTACAATATCTGGAACAACGGTGTTAAGTATACTGCACTAATTTCTTCTGATGAAACGGTCGGGTCTTTGCTTGATACACTGGCGCAGTTTGGTATACAGGCAAGTATTGTTAATAACGGAAATACTTCAACCATTAGACTTACAGGAAACGGTAATGCTTATGTTGCAAAATCCGCATCTATAAATAATGCTTCAAATGTTGTTGATGTTTTATTCCCTGCTGCTAATAAGACAACAACTTACAATTACAATGGCAATTTGCAGATATACAGCACTGTAACAACTCACACAACTGCAACAGAAGACACTTTACTCAGTGAGTTTGATACTCCATGGGGTAATACAACTCTAAAAAATGCCGGAATACTTGCTCTTGAGGTTAACGGAGAGTCAAGAAATATTACTATTACTGAAAATGATACTTTCGGAACTCTGATTGATAAATTACAGGAGGCTGGTGCTGAGGCTGCACTCATTGGCGGACGTTTATACATAAGCAGTGCAAACAATCTTTCTATTAACACTGCTGCATCAACTTCGGCGCTGGTTAATCCTAATGCAGCTATAAAGCTTACAAAAACTGCGTCTATTGATGATTTTACTGCAAGTGATTCTGCTATTGTCGAAACTGAAACTATTATTGAAGAACATACCGGTTCTGCTGCTTCTTATGCAAATTTAGATACAAAACTCGGGCTTCTGAATATTTCCAGCGGAACTATTTCTATTTACAAAAACGGGGTGAAAGCTACTATTAATGTAAATGAAGATCAAACTTTCAGCGATTTGAGAGCACAAATTTCCGCTAAATTCTCTGATGTTGATTTGAGCTTTGAAGACGGATATCTTGTGCTTAAATCTTCTGATAAGGATGCAGAACTCGATTTTGGCTCTACAACTGATACTTCTAACTTCCTTGCAATTACAGGACTTAAAAAAGATAAAGATGACAAAACTCGTGTTACAAGTGCTAGACAGCTTTATTGCGTAAATGCAGATTCAAAAGTCACAGAAGCTGGACTGTTCAAAAAAGGCGATGTTACTGCAGGTACTTTCTTTGTTGGTGATCAGAAATTTACAATTGATGAAAATACAACAATTTCAGACATAATCTCTATGATTAATTCAAGCGAAGATTCTAATGCCACTGCATACTGGGATAGCATTAATGCTCAGCTTGTAATAAAATCAAGAACCACCGGTGCTGCTCTTATTAATATAGAAGCTGGAACAAGTAATTTTACTGATATTCTCGGGTTTACACAATCTGAATGGAATGCTGACGGAACGCTTAAATCAACCAAGCTTAAAGTAGATTCACAAACGCTCGGCTCTAATGCAGAGTTTAGAATTAACGGAACTTCATTCACTGCCACTTCTAATACAATCGGAAGTGATATCTCAAGAATTAAAGGTGTTACTATAGATTTAAAAGGTCTGACTGAAGGCTCGACTGTAACTCTGACTGTAGAAAGGGATAAGGAATCTCTTGCTTCCGCAATTTCTGATGTTGTTGATTCATACAATGAACTTATGACAAACGTTGATAAAGAGCTTGCGGTAGACGGTTCTCTGCACAGTGAATCAATGCTTAAACTTATTAGAAATAGGCTGAGAAGTATTATGACAAGTTCTGATGCAGGTGCGGCTGTCTTTAGAAACCTCAACCAGATTGGTATTACAACTGACAAGGCGTCAGCAGGAAGTATAAGTACTAGCAATATTACAAAACTAACTTTTGATAAAGATAAATTCTTTGATGCTCTTAAGGCTGATGAGGATGCTGTTAAAGCTTTGATTATCGGCGGTACTGATAATACCGGTATATTTACAAAAGTTGAAGAACTTTTAGAAGATGCACTTAGAAGTGTTTCTGGTTATTTTGACTCAACTGCTAATAGTCTTCAAAGTAAAGCAAAACGAATTGATAAGAAAATAGCTGTTGAAAATCTCGCTATTGAAAAGTACAAAGCAAGATTAGAAAATAAATTTAATTCAATGGATATGTTAATCGGGCAAATGCAAAATCAATACAGTTCATTTTTGGGTTCATAAAAAATGCGGTTTGGAAATTTTCCAAACCGCATTTACTACTTTTACTTCTAGTTGATTATATCTCCGTAACCTTCAGGATTATTCAACAGATCATAATTAATCTCATTTTCGTTATCAGCGATTGCGGCCGCGACAACAGCATCAGAAGTTACGTTGAGAAGTGTTCTCATCATATCTGTAATTCTTTCGATAGTAAATAAGAACGCAAACCCTGCAACAAGCTGTTCAGGGCTTAAGCCCATACCATTCAGCACGAGTGCAATTGTGATTAAACCGGCTCCCGGTATGCCTGCACAGGTTGAAGATGCGATAATTGCAAGCAGAGCAATTTGAACAACAAGGAACGGAGTGAGTGCTACGCCGTAAGCCTGTGTTAAGAAAATTACCGCAATTACCTGAAGCATTGCAGTTCCGTCCATATTAAGCGTTGCTCCAAGAGGAAGAACAAAGCTTGAAACTTTATGTGAAATACCTCTTTTTTCACAACATGCAATTGTTAAAGGCAGTGTTGCAGAAGAACTTGCAGTGCCGAAAGCTACCATCATTGCTTCAGCCATTGCTGCATAAAGCATTAATACAGGAACTTTAGAAAATATTTTTAAAAAGATTGGATATACTATAAAGAACTGTATTGCAAAACCGAGAGCAAGAACACCAAGATATTTTGAAATACTCATAAATATATCTATGCCGAAAGATGAAACAGCAACAGCTGTAAGTGCGAATACGCCGGGTGCAGCGAAGCACATAATCCAGTCGGTAATTTTCATTGTAGCTGCGAAAATTGACTCAAAGAAACCTACAAACGGCCTGTTAATATCGCCTACTTTTGCCAGTGCTATAGAAAACATAACAGCAAAAACGATTATAGGAACCATATCACCGCTGGCTATTGAAGCAAGAGGGTTTTTCGGAATAAATCCTAAGAAAATATTAAGCAGATTACCTTTTTGCGCTTCGATTGTAGCTGCAACCTGAGCCTGAATATCAGCAGCCGTATCAATATTTATATAATGTGCTGCGCCCAGTCCGGGTTTAAGCAGTAATGCAAGTGCTGCACCAATTGTTACTGCTGCGACAGTAATAATTGTATAGTAGAAAATCATTTTTGTTCCCAGTTTCCCGAGCTGTTTGCTGTCGCCTATACTTGTAATCCCGATTACTATTGCGGAAATTACAAGCGGAATAACTACCATTTGGATTAGTCTTATAAATACCTGTCCTATAAAAGTTAGAGTTGTCATAATAACCGGACTTGGTTCCTTATGAAGCCAAATCCCGACAAGAACACCCAGAACAAGACCGGCAAAAATATGCCAGTTTCTCTTTAAGCCTAGCCCAAGTGCAATTAACACTTGCATGTGAAATTTCATATATAAATCCTCTCATATACTTATATAACTAGTCTATTGTACAATTATTTGAAGCAAATGTAAAGATTTAGTTACCTAAAATACTTTCTCCGGAAATCTTTTCCCCTTTTATAACATAACGTGCTGTTTCTGTTTTCATAAGATGGTTATCAACCAGAGAAAAAGATTCGAGGCTTAGTGTATTTATACCCGAAAAAGTATTATCAGAAAGTCTGAGGGTTATGGTATCCGTAAGCATTTTGTTATCATATGGAGCTTTTTTAGAAAACACAATCAAGTTTCCTTCAACAGTTTTTAGTGAAACTTCTGCGTTCGCTCCGCTGAAAGGATTTGACAAAGTGACTTTATCTCCTGCACGCGAAAGAGTCCAAAAATCTATACTTTGCGGTTTGAAAGTGCCGTAGCTGTTTGTATCTTCAAGTTTTGCCGTTACTCTCCAGCTGCCAAAAAACGCTTTTGGAATGTCGTTTACAGATACTCCGGCCTTAAGTGTAAAGTCCTCTGCTGCGACAACAGCACCAGTTAGTAATATTAATAATAAAATAAAAAATTTTTTCATAGATTTATTATACCACTTATTTTTATGTTATCCTATTATTATATTTACACGAGCGAGGGATTATTATGACAGAAACTAAGATTAAAATTGATGATTTGCCGACTGTTTATGATGCGAAATCAACAGAAGAAAAGATGTATAAATTTTGGGAAGACGGCGGATATTTCAGAGCAGATGCCCATTCCAACAAACCTCCGTTTACCATAGTCATTCCTCCTCCGAATGTAACAGGTGTTCTCCATATGGGACATGCGTTGGACGGAACTCTGCAGGATATTTTAACCCGCTACCACAGAATGAGCGGCTACGAAGCTTTATGGCTTCCTGGAACTGACCATGCCGGTATTGCAACTCAGGCAGTTGTTGAAAAAGAACTTAGAAAAGAAGGTTTAAGCCGCCACGATATAGGAAGAGAAGAGTTTCTAAAACGTACCTGGAAATGGGCAAATGAACATAAGTCAGCTATCCTGAACCAGTTTAGACGTTTAGGTGCGTCTTTTGACCGTTCAAGAGAAAGATTTACTTTTGATGAAGGCTGTTCTGAAGCTGTAAAAGAAGTTTTTGTAACGCTTTATAATAAAGGTTTAATTTATAAAGGTGCGTATATTGTAAACTGGTGTCCTCGCTGCCAGAGCGCCATTTCTGATATTGAAACTGAATACGAAACAGAACAAGGGCATCTATGGGAAATTTCTTACCCGCTCGTTGGTGAAGCCGGTGCAATCATTGTTGCTACAACAAGACCGGAAACTATTTTCGGCGACGTTGCTATTGCAGTTCACCCTTCTGATAAAAAATATTCTGAATTAATCGGAAAAACTGTTATGATTCCGCTTTCAGGCAGACAAATTCCTATTATTGCAGATGAATATGTAGATAAATCTTTTGGTACAGGTGCGGTTAAGATTACTCCTGCACATGACCCTAATGACTACGAAGTAGGCAAACGCCATAACTTTAAGCCAATCTGGGTTATTGATGAAGAAGGCAAGATGAAAGCCTGTGCAGAAGTTCCGCCTGATTATCAAGGTCTTGACAGATACGAAGCGCGTAAGAAAGTTGTTGATATGTTGAGCTACAATAACTTCCTTCTGCGTGTAAAAGAGCACGAACATAACGTTGGTAAATGCCAGAGATGCAACACGACAATTGAACCGCTTCTTTCTGAACAATGGTTTGTAAAAATGGAACCTCTTGCAAAAGAAGCAATTGCAGCCGTAAAAGACGGCAGAATTACTTTTATTCCTGAAAGATGGGAAAAGAATTACTTAGGTTGGATGGAAAATATAAGAGATTGGTGTATCTCAAGACAATTATGGTGGGGACATCAGATACCTGCTTATTACCACAAAGAAACCGGAGAAATGGTTGTTGCTAAAGAAAATCCGGATCCTGAAAATTATGTACAGGATACTGACTGTCTTGATACCTGGTTCTCGTCAGGATTATGGCCGTTCTCTACAATGGGCTTCCCTAACTCTGAAACAGACGATTTCAAAAAATTCTACCCGACATCAGTTCTTGTAACAGGTTTTGATATTATTTTCTTCTGGGTTGCAAGAATGATTACAATGGGATTGGAATTTACTGGTAAAGCTCCATTCTCAAAAGTTTATATTCACGGTTTAATACGTGATGAAAAAGGCCAGAAAATGTCAAAATCAAAGGGAAATACTATTGACCCTGTTCAAATTATTGATAAATACGGCTGTGATGCCTTGAGATTTACAATGACATCTCTGTGTACTTACGGCGGTCAGGATATCAAGGTTTCTGACGAAAGATTTGAGTACGGCAGAAACTTTGCTAACAAACTCTGGAATGCTTCAAGATTTGTACTTATGAATCTGGATGGAGTTGATAATAAACCGATTGACAGAGAAAAATTAACTCTTGTTGATAAGTGGATTTTAAACCAGCTTAATGAAACTGCAAAGACTGTTAATCAGTATATGAAAGAGTATAGAATAGGTGAAATTGCTCATGAATTGTATGACTTCTTTAGAAGCGAATACTGCGACTGGTATGTTGAAATTGCAAAAATTCAGCTTCAGGACGCAGATTTGAAGAGAAATACACAACGTGTTTTAAGATACGTTCTTGATATGTCACTTAGAATGCTTCATCCGATTATGCCTCATATAACAGAAAATGTTTGGGGCTTAATTCCGGGAGAAAAAGAAACAAGTGCATTGATAATTGCTAAGTATCCGGTTTATGAAGAAGCTATGAGCTTCCCTAAAGAAGCTGAGGAAATGAAGCTTGTGTTTGAAACAATTACATCACTGAGAAACGTAAGACAGAGTTTCAATATTCCAACTTCTGCAACTGTTGATGTAGAAATAAGGGCAGAGGGTAAAGAAAAAGAAATCTTTACTGAAATTGAAGCATATATCCGCAGACTTGCTAAAGTTAATAATATAACTTATGCGGAAATGAATGCGCCAACCCCTCCAAAATCTGCTGCGGCAGTAGTTTCTGCTTCAAAACTTGTAGTTCCGCTTGCTGATTTGATAGATCTGGATGCAGAGATTAAACGTCAGGAAAAGAAACTTGAAAAATTAACAAATGAAAAGAACTCTTTAGAAGGCAGAATGAAGAACGAGAAGTTTGTAGCAAATGCGCCAAAAGAACTTGTTGAACAAACAAATGCTCGTATTGCCGAAATATCTGCACAGCAAGATGTTATAAAGGATTTGATAGATTCATTGAAGTAGCTTGTAGTGTAGAAATTGAGGTAGGCCTTTAGCAACACTTCTAGTCGGGGGTTGTAATGGAATGCTGACCGACTGTTTGACTACGTACGTAGTACCCTACTTGCATAAGTATAAATATATGCTATAATATGTATATAAAGTAACGATGTAATGTTTTCGACAGGAAACAACAATTTGCAATGAAAAAATTTAATATTTTACAATGTAAGGGCGCTGCTTATTTTAGCGGTGCGGGCGTTGTTGCATTACATTGCTGCTTTTGTAGACTATTACAATAAAGCAGGACGTAGCAGTGGCAATATCATTCAGCGGATTAGCATCCGGATTAGATACTTCTTCTTGGGTTGAATCGCTTGTAGCATTGAAGCAGGCGAAAATTGATACGCTGGAAGAACAAAAAGAAACGGTACTCTTATCACGCGAAACATTGAATAATATAAAATCATTTTTCAATTCTTTCCGCTCTGTAATAGAGAAGGTAACGGATGCGAAGTACGGTGTAGCGTCTATGGATATTTTTGCCCAGAAACTTGCGACATCATCTGATTTAAATATCCTGACAGCGAGTGCAACAACAGAAGCTGAGGAGGCTGAATATAATGTTCTTGTGGATAATCTTGCGACCAGTACCGAGGCTGTAAGCGGATTGAAAGTTTTAAATACAATTATTGAAACAGCAACGGCAGTCGGCAATACCAAACTTGTTGATTTGGGGATTAAAGTTGGTGAAATTGGTATTGATAATAACGGTATATATAATATTATCCAGATTGAAAAGAACGACACAATAGAGAGTTTTATAGCGAAACTTCATAACATCGGAGTTGATGCCACCTATAATTCAAAGACTGGAATATTTGGCATAAACCTTGATGACGGCAGTATTGATGATACTTTAACCATACATGATGACGGAAGCGTGGGAACAGGCATTCTTGATATATTTAATCTTCATGAAAAAGGCGGTTATGAAAGTACTTATTTGCAAACTTCGACATCTGAAACAATTGTAAATGCCGCAACAAGTTCGACAAAACTTTCAGAGCTAGGAAGTATTAAGGCCGGTAATATTCAGGTAAAGGCAAATGGTACAAGTTATAATCTTTCAATCGATGGCAATACGACCCTCGGGGGGCTTGTAAGCAGTCTTAATTCACTTGGAGTTGATGCAAAACTTGCAAGTAATGGTGTTTTAACAATAAATGATGCAGAAATTGTTGACAGCGGAAATACCGGCATAATTACTGCTCTTGGCCTTGAAACGGATATTAATTCTAAAACCCAGACAGCATCGGGGTTAAAGACGGTTGTTGTGACGACGACTGATGCTGCAGCAACAGGTGCAACAAAACTCTCAGAGCTAGGCAGTATTAAGTCCGGCAATATTCAAGTTAAGGCAAACGGCGCACTTTATACTATTGCAATATCAGGTTCAACTACATTGCAGGGCTTGATAGATGCATTGAGTGCAAAAGGTGTTGATGCTTCCTTATCATCTGACGGGGTATTTACTGTAAAGAACGCAGAGATTATAGATAGCGGAAACACAGGCTTGATATCAGCTTTAGGGCTTCAGGTTGACGTAAATTCAAAAACACAAAGTTCAATTGATTTGCGTACAGTTGTTACAACGACAACACAGTCAGCTGCAACAGGTTCAACAAAATTATCACAGCTTGGTTTAATTAAAAACGGCAATATACTGGTTAAGGCGAATAATACGACTTACACCATTGCGATTAACACCTCTACAACATTACAGGGATTAATAGATGCTCTAAAGGCAAAAGGAATAAGTGCTGAACTTTCCGGTGACGGGACTTTAACAATCAATGATGCCGAGATTATTGATAATAATACAGGAATCATAAACGCTCTTGGTCTGGAAAAAGAAGTAAGCTCTAAAACACAGACAGCAAATAATCTGAGTTATAAGAGTGTTATTACAACATCTTCAGAGGCGACTTCTTCAACGAAACTTGGAGATTTGAGTCTTTGGTCGGAGTTAAGTTCAAGTCCTGTTCTTACAGCAAAAAACAGTTCAGGAGGAACGACTTATATAACATTGACTTCTACGACGACGATTGAGGATGTTGTAACAAGATTAAACTCTGCTGGATTGAGTGCAACCTTCAGCTCAAGCGGAGTTCTTGCTGTAACAGGCGGAGAAGTAAGCGGAAATGCAGCAGAGGTTCTTGGAATTAAGAGTGGTTCTGAGAACACAAGCTTGGTGTGGGCAAATGGAAATATTTTATTTACACAGGGTGTAAACTATGCTGTTGCATCAAATACTCTCGGTGAACTCGGAATTAGTACTGCAAAGCCAGCCGGCGGATACGCTTTGGCAGTTTACAACTCCTCAAATGCTCTTGTAAAAGAAATTAGTGTAAGCTCTTCAACAAGATTAGATGATATTTTTACGAGTTTGGGTTCATATGGTATAACAGCAACGATTGACGAGGGTAAAATAAATCTTAATTCAAGCAATGGTAATTATATTAAGGGCAGTGTTGCAGACGCTCTGGGAATTTCGACAATAACATCAGTTATCGTAAATAGCACTAATGCTTCTTCATCATCTGCAATAAAATATACTGTAACTCAAGTTATCAGCGGTACTACAACTTTTGAACAAGCGGGTTTGAATGCTGCGGGTAAAGTGTTGGAAATTAAAACAAAAGAGAATGGTGTAACTCAGGCCTACATAACAATTGCTTCCAATACAACAACCTTTGACAGTATGTTTTCATCACTTGCAACCTACGGGTTTTCAGCCTCAATAAACGATGGAGTTCTAACTTTATCATCAACGCAATATGTTGTTGGCGGGAGTATGGCAGAACTTTTAGGTATAGAAACTTATGCGACATCGGATGCTTATACTGTTGGGCAGGCTATTACGTCTACTGCAAACATGACTTATACAGGTACAATTTATGCAACGGAGAATTCACTTATCAAAGATTTTATTACTCTGGATGGTAATGCTACTAATAATAGTATAAAAATTTATAGCAATTATGGTCAGACAGTTACAACAGTTACTGTTACAGCTTCTACAACATTTGATGATTTGCGAGTAATGATGAGATCTGCTGGAGTGGATATGCGCATGAGTAGTAATGGCAAAATATATTTTAACTCCAACGATACTTGCGCATATGCAGTAGATGTTCCTGCATCTGATGGTATTTTGTCAAAGTTAGGTATTGGTAAACAAGAGTATGGGCTAAAAACTGTAGTACTATCTCAGACCTCAACAGCTGCTGTAACAGCTACAAATACAACATATAAGACTATTACAGATGATACAACAATAGGAGAATATCTAGGTTTTAGCGGAACTAGTATTATATATGAAATGCGGTATAGTGGTAGCCCTTACGAAGGTAGCAGCTATGAAAGTAATTATAATTCTATTACAGTGCAGAGTGCTTGGACAGTGGCTGAGTTTGTTTCGAGATGTAACTCTTACTTTGACTACATTAATGTTAACTATAACTCAACAACGGGAATAAGCTTTTCACAGTATTATCCAGAAATTACAAGTGCGGAAATTTGGGATAACGAACTTGGAGCTTACAAAACAGTTACTTATACTAGAACTAATTATTATCTTAGTGGTGAATTAATAAGCACAATGGGGTTGAGACATTCAGTAACATATGCAGCACAAATGACATCGCGAACTTTTACAGGAGGAACTGTATATGCTAATACTACAAATGGCTGGTCGCTTATTTCTGATAAAACAGTTTATTATACGACTTTGGTTAATGGAACTCAAACGCAAGTGACCATTACAGGCAATACAACTTTTGTTGATTTAGGTTTGCATGATGGTAGTTCTACTTCTGACGTTCGCTATTTCTCTGTATCCTCCGGGGGGAGTAATACCAGTAGATATTTTACTATTACGAACTCTACGACAGTCAATGATTATTTGCTTTGTATGAGAAATTGTGGAATAAATGCATCGCTTTCTAATGGTAGAATAACATTGTCCACCAATGGACAAACACATATATCAGGCGAAGGAAATATAAATTTAGTTTGGGATGTTCTGGGGTTGGATTTGGCAAACGACTTTTTTACACAAGCATATACTACAATACGTTCAACTACAACTTTTGAAGAATTGGGTTTTGTGCCTGATGATGGCGCCAGTAACAAAAATAATTATATTGAAATACATTATTCATCAACAAATAATGCTGGTGGTACAAGTACAACAAATATTACGCTCGTTGGCAGCACTACTGTTGGACAATTTATACAATCATTAAACAGTATAGGCATTAGTGCAACCTTAAGTGATGGTAAAATAACTATTGCTCAAGGCAGCGATGGAAAATTTTTGGTCGGAAGTGACATGTATTGGGATAGCGACCCTACTAACAAAGATGATGAATTGTGGAGAGTTCTCAACCTCAATGTGGGACTCGGGTATACATACAATATCTCTAAATCAGTTACATATACAAGCACTGGCGGGACGTATCGAGCAAGTACAACAGGAACGACAGGAACAACAGGAACAATAACTGCTAGTACAACCCTTCATGATCTGGGATTTGAAAATAAAGAATATGAACTATTTAATTATGTTACAATTACTAATGCTGAAACATCTAAGAGTGGCTCTCTAGCGTATTCAGTTCATGAAAGTTCCACAGTGAACGATTTGGTCGCTTATATAAACGGTACTGGAAAGTTTTTTGCTTCTATTTCTGATGGAAAACTTACTATATCAGGAAGAAGCTCCGGTTCTACAATGACTTATATAAATAGGTTTAGTAAAATTTTTTCTGATACATTCAAGCTAAATGATGCCGGAGAAGATGTTACTTTTGATAGTAGAATACAGTATAAAAATACAGGAGTAGAAAAAACATATAGAATAGGAGCTATTGCACTAGATAGTGGTAATAAAAGGCTTCGCGAGCTCGGACTAACTGATAACGCAACAATATCAATGAATAATACCAATGGTGATGTAACTTGGAAAATTATTACACCAAACATGACAGTAGAAAATTTCTTCGACTTTTTGACTGACTACGGAGTAACAACAAGCCGAAGTGGTGGAATAATAACAATCGGCTCTCTAAACGATAGTGAATGGCTTGAGTACATCTCAGAAAATTTACAATCAGTGCTCAGAATTGCAGGTACCGGTGCAGGAAAAACTTATGAAATCATAGGTAATGCTGCTTATGAAAATACTTCATCAAGAACAATCAAAAATATTACAACACATACAGCAACAGCTACCACAACTTTAGAATCAATAAGCGGATATAACGCCGGCAACGGTAATATTATTGTACATAAGGCAGATGGAACTTCTGAAGAACTATATGTAGATTCATCTTCCACAATCCAAGACTTCTTTAACCAAATAGCAGCTTACGGGTTGACAGGTTCTATATCTGCTGCAGGTGTTGTAACTATTACAGGGAATGGAAATACATTCTTATCAAGCGCCTCTGGGGGGTCAAATCTTGTATCGCTGTTAAAACTATCTCTTAATAAAACTTCTACCACAGGTACTGTAAATACAACAACAGGAACTATAAGCTCTACAGCGCAGGTAGTTGCAACATCAGATACTCTGCTCGGCAATCTTGCTTATGCAAACGGTACAAAACTGACTTTTGATTCAAGCGGGTTTGCTTCATTAGTAATGCAGACAAAAACCAGAGAAGGTTTGTTGAAAAACTTTACTGTAAACTTCTCGAAGACTTCCACGCTGGGCTCAGTGCTGGATGCCTTCAAAGCTCAGGGCTTGAACGCTTCTATAGACGCAACAGGCAGATTTTCAGTAAGTACTGATTCTCTTTCTGATTTTAACATCTCAGGTGCACTTGGTACATATCTAATGGGAGCTTCTTATAATAAATCTTATGAAACAAAAGGCGGTACACCGCTTTCAGCTTCTTCGGTTAGCACAGTAACAGCAGCCGCGACAAGGGAAACTAAACTTGCAGACCTTGGAGTTACTACAGGCGAATACAATATCTATAACAACGGGGTAAAATTCACTGCACAGATTTCTTCTGATGAAACACTCGGCTCATTTATTGATACGCTAAGCTCGTTCGGTATTCAGGCCGGATTAATCAATAACGGCTCGACCAAAGCTTATTATCAATGGCAGCGGCAATTCGTATATAGCAAAATCAAACAGTGTTTCAAATTCTTCTAATGTTGTGGAAAAACTCTTCGGAAGCAATACAACGGCAGATAGTTATAAATATACCGGCAAAGAAATTTTGACATCAACTTCTACATCAACGCAGGCTGCAGATTCAACTGCTCTCCTGTCAGCTTACGGGGTAACAGCAGGTGAATATTATATTTATACAAACGGTAACAGGCATACTCTGCAAATTTCTTCTGATGAAACAATAGGTTCATTAATGGAAACCCTGAGCAGCTATGGTATAAAAGCTGAACTTGTTAAGAATGGAAGCAGCTCTAAAATTGTACTTACAGGCAGCGGTGATGCTTATATAGCTCAATCAAGCAATACTTCTAATGCTTCAAATATAGTAAATAAACTGTTTGGCGGAAGCTCGGCCATTGTTAATGAATCAAGCTATACAGGCTCTCAGCGGGTTACCACAAAGGTTACTGCAACTGTAGCCGCTTCTGAATCGACATCGCTGGCAAGTCTTGGTGTAACTGCCGGTGAATACTATATTTACAATAACGGAGTTAAATACACGGCCCTTATATCTTCTGATGAAACAATTGGGTCATTTATGAATACTCTTAAATCTTTCGGTATCCAAACCGGACTTATTAATAACGGAAGCTCGGCAAGTCTTGTGCTGATTGGAAATGGCAACTCTTATGTCGCAAAATCAAACAGCGTTTCTAATGCTTCTAATGTCGTTGAAAAATTATTTGGAACAGCCGGTCCTGATTCTAGCTTCTCATATACCGGCTCCGAGCTTCTTTATAAAACCGTTACACATACCGCTACGGCAACAGAAGATACTCTCTTGAGTACATTTGACACCCCGTGGGGGGATACAACTCTTAAATCCGCAGGAAATCTGGCACTTCAGGTAGACGGCAAAAATATTGCTATACAGATTACTGATACGGAAACTTTCGGCTCATTAATAGACAAGCTTGAAGCTGTCGGAGTGCAGGCATCATTTGTCGGGGGTAAACTCTATATCAGCGAAATGAACGGTGTTTCTATTCTAGCTGATGGAACGACATCTTCAATAATTAATCCGAATGCAAATATCCATCTGGCTTATAAAAGTTCTATGGATGGATTTATGGAAAGTACATCTGCAATTGTCCAGAAAACAACAATTGTTGAGGAAAAAACCCTGTCTGCTGCTAATTATGCAGGGCTGGATACTCAGCTAAAGACGCTTAATATTACAGGCGGAACATTCTCTATTTTCAGAAACGGAGAAAAAGCTACTATAAATGTAAATTCTGATAATACCTTCGACGATTTACGCTCGCAAATAGCTTCAAGATTCTCTGATGTTGATTTGAAATTTGAAGAAGGAAAACTTGTTATATACTCAAAAGATGATGATGTCGAACTTCAGGCAGGAACTACTACAGATACCTCAAATCTTCTCGCAGTGACTGGATTGGCTGAAGATGAAGAAGGCCGTTCAGTAAGTGCACGTGCGCTCTACTGTGTTAACGAAAGTTCTGTTCTGACTCAAACCGGACTTTTCCGTAAAGGTGATGTTAAGGAAGGTACTTTCTATGTAGGGGATCAGATGATTACGATTACCAATAAATCCACGCTGTCTGATATTATTTCGCAGATAAATTCTTCTGATACCGCAAATGCAACTGCTTATTGGGACAGCATTAACGGAAGGCTGGTTATCAAATCTCGCTCAACAGGTCAGGCGTTTATTAATATTGAAGCAGGTACAAGCAACTTCACTGATATTATGGGATACACAGAAACAGAATGGTATGCTGACGGATCTGTGAAAAAAGCACGTATGGTTACTGACTCGCAAAATCTTGGTGAAAATTCGAAAGTATCAATTAACGGAACTACATATACCTCGACTTCTAATATTCTTACAAGTGATATAACACGTATTAAAGGTCTTACTATTAATTTAAACGGGTTAACAAGCGGTTCTGCTGTCAAGCTTACGGTTGAAAAAGACAAAGAAACCGTTGCAAACTCACTTTCTGATATTGTGGATTCATATAATGAACTTATGAAAAATGTTGATGAGGCAGTTGCAAAAGACGGAAGCCTGAAAAATCAAACAACATTAAAGATGCTCAGAAATCAGATTAGAAGTGCAATGATGAGTTCTATAGGAAATGCATCTGTATTTAAAAATCTTGATGCGATTGGTATTTCTGTTACTTCTGCAAGTGCAAATAATGTTTCTACCTCAAATGAAAGTATTATTAATCTTACTTTTGATAAGGACAAGTTCCTTGATGCATATGAAGCTGACAGTGATGCTGTTAAAGAACTGCTGATTGGTTCCGGAATAAAAGGAAGTTCTACTGCGACAGACGGTGTGTTTACAAAGGTTGAAAGTATTGTGGAAAACTCATTGCAGTCTGTAATAGGCTATTTCTCTATTGCCGATGCTGCTTATGCCCGCGAAATTAATAAAATTGACAATAAAATTGTAAGCGGAAATGAAGCTATAGAAAAGTATCGGGCAAGGCTTAATAAAAAGTTTAACTCTATGGATATGCTGATTTCTAATATGCAGAACCAATACAGCTCGTTCCTATCTTAATGCCTTGCGCAAACCTCTTTTTTAAGTTACAATCAATTTTGAATAAGGAGAGGTCTATGTCAGACGATAATGTCATTAAACTCGGGGGTAAATCCGATGGAAACAATAAGAACGAAGAAGTCTGCTGTAGTTTCTGTGGAAGGTCTAATGAGGAAGTTCTGAAAATGGTGAAAGGACCGGGGGTGAATATTTGCTCCGAGTGTGTAATGATTGCGGTACAGTACCTGATTTTGCAGGATAGAATGCTGTCTTCCGATGCACAAAAAATTCTCGATGCTTTCTGGCATAAAAATTAAAGATGAGGTTTTATGAATAAAATTCAAATAAAAGCAGAAATTCTTGCTACTTTGACAGCGTTAATGACGTCAACGCAGCCGCAAGCTTCTTTGATTACTGACTTAAAAAATATTGATGATAAAAAAACTGTTCTCGAGGTGTTAATCAGGGAGCTGGTTAATGCGAATGAGCAAAAAGCGGTGATGATTTGCTGGCTTTTGATGGAACTTATTGATAAAGATACGCTGAATGATGAGCTGTGGAATGTTATTAAAGCTCCTGAATATAACGATCATGTTAAGATGATAGCTTTTAACATGCTTAAAGACCTCGGTAATAAAATTGATTATGAAGTAATCAGCGGATATTTTGAACAGTTTAATGAACTTATTAACAGGGAAACAAAGCAGCTTCTTGAAACGGCTATTATGAATCCGGAAGCACAGATTGATTTTATGGATTTTCTGAACGCAATCAGTGACAGCGATAAAATTATTCTTATAAAATCTCTTGAAGAAGATTATGCCTATGATGCCCTTGCAAATATCCTTATTCCTGTATTTTTATACTATATTGATACAGAAGTCGGGTATACAGCTCTGGAAATTCTCGGCCGTTCTAAATCACAGCTTGCTTATCATGCGCTTGAAAATGCAAAAAAATATGCAAAAGAAGATTTGCTCTCAAGGATTAATAAGGCTCTCTCTGAACTTAAAATGGCCGGTGTAAGGGTTGATAATACAGAAGAATTTTACAGAAATATTCTGCAGGAATCAAAGCCGTATAAAATTTATACTTCTTTCCCTGACGGGCATGGCAACATGGCGATTATTTTCTCAAGAATACGAGCAAATAAAACATTGCAATTTCTTGCAATTGTTATAAACCCTAGATATGGAATTCTTGATTCTTTCGGCTTTAATTCAATGACAGAACAAGATTTTTATAAAATCGTTGATAAGTTTTATAATTATCAAGAAAAATATGAGATAAATGCAGGTGTAGCAAAGTATCTGCTTGAGCAGGCTGAAGAAAATTCGCACTTGAACAACGACCCTGTGCCGTATGAATATATCTGCTGGCAGAGTATTCTTCTGGATATTGAGGCTGAAAAGCCGGCTTTTTATCTGGAAAAGAAAGAGTTAAACCAGAAAGATATTGATAAACTTTGTCTTAGCGATTATGTGCAAAACTGGTTCTTTGACGAAATTACTTCAGAAGAATTTAAAACTTTTATAGAAAAATTGTCATCAGAATTTAAAGCAAATAATTTTAATGTTGATTTAGATAAGTTTGTCGCAGATAACTTCGACAGTATTTATAGCGCGCAGGAACTGGCTTATAAGCTTATTATGTTTAATATGGCAGCCTACTTAAGAATGCTCAAGGGTGATAAAGAACTCGCAGAAATATTTTATTCGCTGGGCTCTAATTACAGTTTCCTGACAAACATTATTAGAAAAAGTATTTACGAGTATTATGTCGGCAAGCGCTATATTCTGAAAAATCAAAGAAAAGCTTCAAATATATTTGAAAAACGTACTAAGGCTAATACCGATGATTTTAAGCTGCTGCAGCTTGATATGATAATCTCCAGCATTGAAGCAAGGTGGGTAGATAATGCATAAAATAATGGCGCTTGATGTCGGAACAAAAAGAATTGGCGTTGCTTTGAGTGATTACTTGCAGGTAATTGCAAATCCATGTACCTGTATTCAGAGAGAACCCGAGCAGAAAGCTATAGAAGAGATTACTAAAATAGCAAAAGAAAACAGGGTTGAGAAAATAGTTGTAGGTGTTCCGTACAATATGGACGGTACTTTAGGCTTTCAAGGAGAAAATTGTATAGAATTTTCACAAAAATTAATTGGTTTTGATATAATATTGGAAGACGAAAGATTAACTTCTGAAGAAGCAGAAGAAAGGTTAAAAAACCGCAAGGTCGATTTTAGAAAAAATAAAGGACTTGTCGATATCGAAAGTGCCTGTATAATATTAGAACAGTATTTAGGGAAATGATTATGAGCGAAGAAAATCAGGAAATGGAACAACAATTCGTAGAAATCTACGGTGAAGACGGACAAATTGTAAAATGCGAAATATATGATGTTATAGATTTTGAAGACAAGACTTACGCACTGCTTCTTCCTGTAACAGAGGATGAAGAAGACGATGATTCCGAAGTTATTGTTATGGAGTATATCGAAGAAGGCGAAGACGGCTATTTCCAAAACATTGAAGACGAAGAAGAATTCAAAAAAGTTTGCGCTTTTATTGAATCATTAGATGATGAAGAGGATGAATAGTTTTGTTTGAACGTTTTACGGAAAAAGCTGTTAATGCAGTTTATGAAGCGCAAAATCTGGCAAGAGAAACCTGCTGTGATGAAGTTATGCCGGAACATCTCCTGCTGGCACTTGTCAAAGAGGCAAAAGGGGTATCGCTAAAGTTATTTAGAATGTACAATGTCACTTTTGAGGCAATGTCAGATGAGGTCGGAAAATGCCTTAAAAAAGCATCGCGTATTCCTGAAAATATACCTTTCAGCCATGCAGTGAAAGATATCTTGAAACATACACTTGATCTTGCTGCAAAATCCGGTAATTCAAATATTTTATTTGAACACCTGTTTTTGACTGTTATTACGGAGAAAAATCATAATATTCAGGAAATATTGAGGAAGTTTGATTTTGATATCTATAATTCAAAGGATATTTTAACAAAACTTGTTCAAAAAAAGATTAAAAGGCTTGAGCATCCTGAAGCAGAAGAAGATGAAGACAAAGGAAGTTCTTTTGAAGCTGTTTATGAAGGCGAAGCTCTTTCCGATGTTTTTGACAGAGCTGTGTCAAAACTTTCAGCTGCAGGGTACGAAATTCTCGGTACAGAGCAGATAATGGCTTCAATTCTTGAATCTTCAAATTCAGAGCTTGTGGAAACCATTAAGAAGTACGGCTTGAACTTTGAAAATTTTGAAGCGAAACTCGCAGAACAAAGCTCCAGACAGGCTGAGTATGAAGGTAAGAAAATTATTTTTACTCCAAATGCTTTTCTTGTGATGAATTCGGCGCTTCAAACGGCAAAAGAACTGGGCTCTTCTGTTATAACACCTGAACATATTGTGCTGAGTGTTTTAAAGACAAAACGCGGCTTAGCTTACGATATTATTAAGTCACTTGGAATAGACAGTGAAAAGATGTCAGAAGATATTTTGAAACCGATTGAAAAACAAATGCCTGAAACTTTAACAATAATGAAGCTTGCTAAGGAAGAAGCACGTCGTATCGGGCGTAATATAGTCGGCACGGAAATGTTTCTGCTTGGTATTATTGCGGAAGGAACCAGTATAGCTTTTGAGGTTTTGAATGATTTAGAGATAACAATGCGCGATGCAAGAGTTGTGGTAGAAAACCTTGTCGGATATGGTAATGAGTATTTTGACAGAGAAATAACTTTTACAAAACGCGCTAAAAAGGTGCTTGAAAAAGCCTGGATTTCCGCAAAAAAATCCAATAAACAAAAAATTGAAGCAGTCGATTTGCTTCTGGCAATTATTGATGAGCCGGAATCTCTTGCAATGAAAGCATTAGATCAGCTCGGAGTTGATGCTGTAGAAATTAGACACGGTATTCAGGGCAGAGGAAAAGATTATAACGGATAATAAAGATAAAATGCAGGGTATTGTTAAAAAAGTTGTTGATTTTTTAAAAAAATACAGCTTGCAGGATAAAACTATCATAGTCGGTTTTTCCGGAGGTTTTGATTCAATGTGCCTGCTCGATGTTTTGTCTAAAATTAAAAACATGCCGGAATTTATAGACTTGAATGTTGTTGCAGCACATTATAACCATAATTGGCGGGGAGAAGAAGCTCTGCGCGAGCAGGAGGTTTGCAGAATTTTTGCGAGTGCTAAGGGGATGGAGTTCTATACTCAGACTGCATCTAAAAATATTAAGAAAACTGAGAATGATGCAAGAATTGCCAGATATGAATTTTTCGAAGAAGCTTATGAAGAATATGATGCAGATGCTGTTTTTACAGCACACAATTATGATGATAATGCAGAAACACTTCTTTATAGAATAATAAAGGGGACAGGAATTGTCGGGCTAAAAGGTATTTCAGAAAAACGCGGATATTTTTACAGACCGCTTTTGACTGTAAAACGTGCAGAAATTATTGATTACTGCAATGAAAATAATCTTGCGCCTAATAATGATTCTTCTAATGCAAATATTGCTTACAAGAGAAATTATCTTAGATTAAATGTAATTCCGTCACTGGAAAAAATTAATCCTCTTGTAAAAGATGCACTTAATACTCTTTCTTCAATTGCCAAAAGCGATAATGATATAATTGAAGAATATTTAACACCCATAAGAGATAAGGTATTGAGTGATGGAAAGATAAATCCTATAGAATACAGAATTCTTTCTAAATCTGTAAAAATGCGTCTTTTGCATGAATTCATACAGTCACTTGATTTGGATTACGATTATAAGAAAATCACAGAGATTTATGAGTTTATAGAAGAGAATATAAATCAGCGTAACGGCAGTACTAAATCTCTTGCAACGGCACTATGGCTTTATGCAGATGAAAAAACGATAGAAATAATTCCTTCCAGAAAACAGGAAACTGAAACGGTAAATAATACAGAAATAGAAATTTCTGGAGAGGGTGAATATCAATTTGGAGAAAATACATTTGTTATTCGTAAATATGAAGACAAAGAGCTGTTTGTTTTTCCGGAATCAACTTCAAAGTTTGCATATGTTGATTTCTCAAGAGTAAAATTTCCGCTTTTGTTAAGAACAAGAAAAGACGGTGACGTGATAAGTCCTTTTGGAATGTCGGGTTCAATGAAGTTGAAAAAATATCTTAATTCTAAAGGGGTACCAAGACATAACAGAAATACTCTTATGCTTTTATGTAAAGAGGATGAAGTTCTATGGGCAGTTGGAGTAGGACTGAGCAGCAAGATTGCTGTTAAAGATAAACCAACCCATGTTGTAGAAGTAATTTAACGGGGGAAAAATGATAACTGAAAAAGATTTAAAGACACTCTTTACAAGCGATGAAATACAAAATGCCATTAAAGAGCTTGGCGTACGTATAAATTCTGACTACGGAGATGACGAACTTTTTCTAATCTGTGTACTAAAAGGGGCTGTTATGTTTACAGTTGATTTATCAAAACATTTGAAAATGCCTGTACATATGGAGTTTATAAGGTTATCAAGCTACGGCTCAGGTTTTGCCTCAACTGGCAAAGTTAATGCTGTGGATATTTCTCTGCCGGATTTGAATGGAAAGAATGTATTAATAGTCGAGGATATTATCGATACCGGACATACGGCAAAATTTTTAATGGACTTTATAAACCACAATTTTAAGGTAAAATCTGTTAAATTCTGTTCGCTTCTTGATAAAAGAGTAAAGCGTGAAGTTGAAATCGACCCGGACTATCACGGTCTGGAAGTTGATGATAAATTCTTAGTCGGGTATGGTTTAGATTATGATGGAGTGTATAGAAATCTTCCTTACATAGGATATGTATAATTTTTTTACGTTATAATAAGTTTATACGTATATTAGGAGTAGAAAATGCATAATATAAGGAAAATTACAGAAAATCTTATATATTTAGGCTGTTCAGACAGAAAACTTTCTTTATTCGAAAGTGCCTATCCAGTAAAAGATGGCATGTCTTATAATTCTTATTTACTAAAGGATGAAAAGACCGTTCTTTTTGATACTGTCGACAAGGTTTGTGCAGAACAATTTTATGAAAATTTGAACAAAGCTTTAGGCAGCAGACATTTAGATTATATTATTGTGCAGCATATGGAACCTGATCACTGCGCACTGCTAGGTGAAGTTATTAAAGTTCATCCGGATTTGAAAATAGTTTGTACACAAAAAACTGTGACAATGATAAAGCAGTTTTTTGATTTTGAAGTCGATTCAAGAGTTCAGGTTGTAAAGGAAGGAGATATCCTCAACACTGGAACTCACGAGTTACAGTTCATCATGGCTCCTATGGTTCATTGGCCGGAAGTTATGATAACTTATGACAAGACAGATAAAATTCTGTTTTCGGCAGATGCATTCGGTACTTTTGGTGCTATAAACGGAAACCTGTTTGATTCAGAGGTTGACTGGGAACGTGACTATCTTGCTGAGGCAAGAAGATATTATACTAATATTGTTGGAAAGTACGGGCTTCAGGTGCAAATGATGCTAAAAAAGGCTGCAGCACTTGATATAAAGATGATTTGTCCTCTTCATGGTTTAATGATAAGAGAAAATATTAATCTTTTGTTGGACAAATATAACAAATGGTCCTTGTATTTACCGGAAGAAAATGGAGTTATGATTGCGTATTCATCTGTTTACGGCGGAACAGAAAGTGCAGTTAGTCTGCTTGCATCAAAGCTTGCAGATAGCGGTGTGAGAAATATCAAAATGTTTGATGTTTCAATGACGCATCCGTCTTTTGTGCTTTCTGAAGCGTTTAGATTCTCTCATATTGTTCTTGCAACAACAACTTATAATGCAGGGATTTTTGAGTCAATGGAAACTTTTTTACACATATTAATTTCACATAATCTGCAGAATAGAAAATATGTTGTTATTCAAAATGGCAGCTGGGCTCCGGCATGCGGGGGGCAAATGAGAGAAATTCTTGAAAAACTCAAAGGAACTGAAATCCTTGATGATTCTATTTGTATAAAATCGACATTGAAGGAAGAACAAATTGAACAGATGGATAATGTTGTAGATACAATAGTAAAATCTCTAAAAATATAGTTTAATGTGTAAATAAGGAGGAATAAATTTATGCAAAAATATGTATGTACAGTATGTCACTATATTTATGATCCGGAAGTTGGCGATCCTGATAATGGTATAGCTCCTGGCACAGCTTTTGAAGATTTACCGTCAGATTGGGTATGTCCACTTTGTGCTGTAGGAAAAGATATGTTTGAAGAAGCATAAAAAAGGCTTGCATATTGCAAGCCTTTTTTATTTTTTTGCAGAATCAAATGCGGGTAAGCCTTTTTTATTAAACCATATTCTTCTAAATAAGGTGTTTTGTTCGTTGAAATAATCTTTTCTTATTCTAATTCCATCAATTGAGTTGAGTGTGGTCTTAATAGTATTTTTTCCTGCTTTAATTATTTTTTCTAGAGGTTTTAGTTTTAACAATCCTGCATAAGTATTGTCTGTTTCAGACGTATTAAAAGAGAATAGTGTTCTGGTGCCAAGCAATTTATTGTTATTGTCATAAACTCGGTGTGTAACTTCTTTTTCAATAGTGTCAATTCCGTTGTTTAATTTTCTTGTAAACTTAGTCTGTTCTACAACCTTTTTATTTCCACAGCTGTATCTGTTAAATGATTTAATTCGGCTTGCAGTATGCATTCCATCCTTGTTGAGAACTTCTGTTACTGCATTAGTCCCGACTTTCTGAGTATAAACTTTACAGCCGTTAGAAAGTTGTTTTAAAAATCCTGTTTTTTGTATTGTCATACCAATCTCCTTTTACTAAATTCTATTTATGTAACATTTTATATGAAATGTTACATTATAAATGGCTGTATTATGGCTTTATGTATAATACTTTTTATAAAGCAGATTTGTAACAAGTTTGTAACAAAAATTTGAAAAGACGCAAAAAAAATAATGTAGAGGTATTATATAAACATAACATTTCATATAAAATGTTATGTTTAATTTTTATGCTATAATAGAAATAACCCAATAAGTGAGAGGATAATATCATACAAAACGATTATTTGTATAATTATTTTTGTAATGTATAATGATATTGTCTTTTATAATAAATAAGAAAGGAAATTTTGAAAATGAGTTTTGTACCTGTAGTAATTGAACAATCAAGCAGAGGAGAGCGTTCTTTTGATATTTTTTCAAGATTATTAAGAGAAAGAATTATTTTCCTTGGAACTCCTGTAGATGATATGGTTGCTAACTTGATTGTAGCTCAGCTATTATTGTTAGATAGTGAAAATCCGGAAAAAGATATTATGTTATATATAAACTCTCCAGGAGGAAGCGTTACTGCAGGGCTTGCAATATATGATACAATGCAGCACATTAGAGCCGATGTTCAAACAATCTGCTTAGGACAGGCCGCTTCAATGGGCGCATTTCTCCTTTGTTCAGGTGCTAAAGGTAAGAGAATGGCTCTTCCTCATTCAAGAGTACTTATTCACCAGCCTTTAGGCGGTGCTCAAGGTCAGGCAACAGATATTGAAATTCAGGCTCAAGAAATCTTGAGAATTAAAAAGACATTAAATGAAATCATGGCGTCTAATACAGGCCAATCAATTAAAAAGATTGAAAAAGATACTGATAGAGATTATATCATGACTCCTCAGGAAGCTCTTGAGTACGGTATGATTGATAAGGTTATCACAAAAGAGGGTTAGGTGATTTAAGGGGCTTTGCCCCTGTACAGCCCAATTAACAGGAGAAAAATATGTCATCAAACGATAGGCTAAAATGTTCATTTTGCGGTAAAACGCAGGATCAGGTAAAGAAATTAATTGCAGGACCGGATGTATTTATCTGTGATGAATGCGTTGAGTTGTGCAATGAAATATTAGATGAAGAATTTTTTGAAGCTAAAGAAAAGAACGGTGAAAAGCTTGAAAAATCATCAGACGATATTGAAGAAAAAGCAATACCAAAACCTCATGAAATAAAAGCTTATCTGGATCAGCATATAGTAGGTCAGGATGATGCTAAAAAAGTTCTTTCTGTTGCTGTATACAATCACTACAAACGTCTTAAACATAATAAACAGGAAGATACAAATGGTGTAGAAATACAGAAATCAAATATTCTTCTAGTAGGACCTACCGGAAGCGGTAAAACTTTATTGGCGCAAACTCTTGCTAAAATGCTTGATGTTCCGTTTGCTGTTGCAGATGCTACAACTCTTACTGAAGCCGGTTATGTCGGTGATGACGTTGAAAACATTCTTTTGAGATTATATCAAAATGCTGATTATGATGCAAAGAAAGCTGAAAAAGGCATTATCTATATAGATGAAATTGATAAAATTGCCAGAAAATCTGAAAATACATCTATAACAAGAGATGTATCAGGTGAAGGTGTACAGCAGGCTTTATTAAAACTTATTGAAGGTACTCTTTCAAATGTACCTCCTCAGGGCGGAAGAAAACACCCGCAGCAGGAAATGATACAGATTGATACTAGTAACATTCTTTTCATTGTCGGCGGTGCATTTGTAGATTTAGATAAAATTATTGAGCATAGAGTAAAAGATGGTTCTTCAATAGGTTTTGGAAAATCAGCTCCAACACAGGCTGAAAAAGAACAGGCAGCTGCAAGATTGCTAAAAAAATTACAGCCGGAAGATTTGCTTAAATTTGGTTTAATCCCTGAATTTATTGGAAGAATACCTGTTTATGCTGTATTGGATGCTCTTGATGAAGCTACTTTAAAAATGATATTAACAGAACCTAAGAATGCTGTTCTAAAACAGTATCAATGCTTGCTCAAGATGGATGGTGTTGATTTAGAATTTGAACCGGATGCTATTGATTTGATTGCTAAAAAGGCAATTAAGCGTAAAACCGGCGCGAGAGCATTAAGATCTATTGTTGAAGAATTAATGCTTGACGTTATGTATGACATTCCTACAAAGCATGATATAACAAAATTTGTTGTAACAAAAGAAATGGTAGAAAAGCAGGAAGAAGTTGATAATACTGCTGAATTAATCCACCTTCCTCAAAATAATTCTACGGATTTGACTCATAAAACAAGAGCAGAAATTGCATAAAAAAGGAGGACTTTTAGTCCACCTTTTTTTTAGTAGCCGTATTCTTGTAATATCAAGTCAACAACTTCTTTGAAGCTTACCATGTTAACTTGATAGTCTTTTCTCTTAAAGTCAGTGAACTTAACAACTCAGTCATTTCACCATTTTTAATTTTATTGCTTACTCTGGTACCTAATGCAGTGCCTTCTGTATTATCGTCACTTTTACCTTTTCTGTAATAATTACTCATTAAGGTGTCTACAACGTGGCTTGACGCACTTTGTAATTTTGTTGCATCAAGTCCTTTGCTGACAAGAGCATTTACTATATAGCCGCATAATTCTGATAATCTATTTTTTACAGTATCGGTGTAAGTGCTGTTATTATTCTTCATATGAAGCATAATAACGGCATTGTTATTGTATAAGTCGGCAAAACTTTGAGATGTTACTTGTGCCCCGCCGTCACCAACTCCAGGCAGACCGTAAACTTCAAGGTGCTCTGACGTTCCACCCCAGGAATCGTAACCAATGTTGTTTACTAATCCACTTACAGTTTTTTCACATTTTATAGAAATAGCCTTTGTGCCAATTGTGATACCATCTACTAGTACTGCAACTTCTAGATTTATATATCCTTCACTTGAACCGGCTGTAATACTTAAATCTCCGAATTGTGAGCAAGTTGCTGTACCACCTGAAACACTTACTAATGAGTAAGAAATATTCTGCTGGTTTGCTCCGTGTGTATCAACAGTTGCCGAAATTGAATATGTTGCAGAGCTGCCTGGATTTAAAACTGTACCATCTGCAGGAAGACCATTCCAAGCGCTGACTGTAAATGTAGACGCATCACCAATCTCAAGAACCTTGGCTTTTAATTCGCTCATTTTCTCTTCTATTTCACCGGAAAGAAGTTTGTTTATATTAGTCGCATAACTGTCACCAAAAATTTCTTTTACAGCGTTTGCTAAAGATGTGCTTTTTGAAGAAACTGCTTTGCAATATGAAATGGCAGCTTCTTTAATCTTTGCTGCATCCTTATTTTCTTTAGCAGAAGCAACTAATGCATCGTACATTGTATTCATGTCTTCCAATGGCATATCACCAAATCCGTTAGGATAAAATTCTGCTAGATTTGATTTAGCCTGTTCAACGACCCAATCAATAAGTTTTTGAGTATCTAATTCGCCAGC
>ENA-OPCY01000438-OPCY01000438.1-human-gut-metagenome-genome-assembly--contig:-NODE-438-length-31332-cov-6.053650_pt1 | contig 31332 bp, 17 predicted proteins | sample MGYA00241568_ERZ501487 | MGnify/ENA primary metagenome ERZ501487 (study PRJEB25962, sample SAMEA2042574) | human gut metagenome | biome: human gut; feature: human-associated habitat; material: faeces... | reverse complement strand
GCTGGGCGTCAATGTCTTCCGCCTGTCGATCCAGGGCATGGGCTACAGCGTCTTTGCCATTTTGTCCGGTGTCCTGGAAATGCTGGCCCGCACCGGCGTGGGCATGGCGGTAAACATATCGTTCTTTTCCTCCCAGAGCCGCTTACCGATGTTCCGGGGGGTGTCGTTGGCGATCACTTTTCCGCCGTCCATCACGATGGCGCGGTCAGCGTAAGGGAAAATATCCTCCACCCGATGCTCCGTAATGAGGATGGTCGTTCCCAATTCTGCGTTGATCTTCCGCAGGGTGTTCAGAAAATCGGAAGCCGCAATGGGGTCAAGCTGGCTGGTGGGTTCGTCCAGAATCAGAATTTCCGGCTGCATGGCCATGATGGACGCCAGATTGAGCAGCTGCTTCTGTCCGCCGGACAGGTTGGCAACGTCTCTGTGGAACCAGTCCTGAATGCCGAAATAGCAGGCCATTTCCGCCACCCGGGCGCGCATGGTCTTCTGGTCGCAGCCCAGGCTTTCCAGCCCGAAGGCCAGCTCATGCCAGACCTTGTCCGTCACGATCTGATCGTCCGGATTCTGCATGACGAAGCCCACCTTCGCGGCCTGATCCCGCTGACTCATATCTTTCAGCGAAACGCCGTTGATGCGGATGTCCCCGCTTCGCTTTCCGTGGGGCGCAAGCACCGTTTTCAGGTGCCGCAGCAGCGTTGTTTTGCCGCTGCCGCTTTTGCCGCAGAGTACCACATACTCCCCCCGCCGGATGGTCAGGCTGACGTTGGACAATGACGGTCTGCCGGCGGAAGGGTAGGAAAAGGTCAGATTCTCGATCTCGATATGTGCCATTGAACGGCCTCCTTCATGTGTAGTGCAGAGGGAATAAAGAGGTAAGCGCAGTAGGCAATAAAGCCCGGCGCGTAAATGCCGGTAACGGGCTGAATGGCAAGCTTCGGCGTAAACTCCGCCGCAGCGCCGCCCATGGCGGCCGCCACTGCGGCCACACCCGCAAGGGTGAGCATCACTGCAAGAAGCGTCCAGTCCAGCGCCTTCATCCGGTAGATCTGAAAGCTTGTGCGTTTGGCTGTGCCGTAGCCCCGTGCGCGCATGGAGTCCCCGGTCACGATGCTGCCCTCCAGCGCCCAGTCCGTCAGGGCGGACAATGTTCGCATTCCGCTGGTAAGTTTTTCTTTCATGGTGCTGTTCTCCCCCGCGCCGAGGCCAACGGACTTTCTCGCACCCATGATCTGCCCCGCCTTGCGGATAAAGCTGGGGATCATCCGCAGCACCATCACCAGCAGCAATGAAATTGCCGGGATCAGATTCCCGAACAGGCTTGTGAACTTGTCGCTGGTCATGACCGCGTTGTAGCAGCCGAACCAGAGCATCATCACCAGAAACACCCCGGCAATGGCCGCGCCGTAGAGCAGCGCCTCCACCGTGTAGGGTCTTCCGAACACATGAAACAGCACCCGCTCGCCGTAGGTATTGAACAGCGGGTTCACCACCGTCAGCGCGAGAAACATGGGCAGCAGCATGGCAATTCGCTTCCAGCCCGCCCTGCCGCTGAGCAGCAGATAATAAACCGCCGCGCCAATCGCCCCCGCGATCAGGTACGCCGGGTGCTGGATCAGCACGCCAAAGCCGATGGCTCCCACAAAAAATAAGAAATTCACCGCCGGGTGGCAGTTGGAAAAAGCGTCCGCAGTCATAGCATCCCCCAAAAAGAAAAAGTCCCCAAATGGGGACTTCACAAAAACCTCCGGCAGGCATCCCCAAGAGCCTTCCGGGAAAAACGTCAGGTCACCGTGTTCCGGCTCTGGACGCCATTTGCCGAAAGTCTTCTCAGGATGTTCCCAATGACTTTCCGCGGCTCAACTGTCCATCTACGGCGGCTTGGTACCGCTGGGATTGCCCCATTCCAATGTGCGACCCGACTTTATTAAGGAACCTCTGAATAAATCGTCTTCGGCTGACAGCGGATCTTTCACCCCCAGCCTTCGGTATGAAAAATGGGAAATACATACAGTATTCCCGCATTTTCCATACCTTGTCTGGAGGCAAAATCTCTCGCTGTCAGCTCTCGTCGATTTATTCAGAGCTTCCTTTTTTATTCTATGCAGCATATTCTATCATAATCTCCGAAAAACTGCAATGTCTTTCCGCCGCGCATCGTGATTTTTTCCGGTTGAAAAAAATGGGAATCTATGCTACTATATCTGCGCTGTTTGTGAATACCAAATAGCGAACCCCTTCACGCAGCCGTTTCAAGGCAGGCGGGAAAGGAATAACATGATAGGAGAATTGTTATGAACAAATTCAGCATGAAAAAGCTGCTGTCCATCCTTCTGTGCATCGCGCTGATTGCGGCATTGGCGCTTTTCACCGTTGGATGCAGCAAGAATGACAAAACTGAGCCTGTGGCCTCCGCTGAAACTTCCGGCGGCACCGTTTCCATGGGCGAGGGCGAAACCATGTTCCTGTTCAACGTGGTCGATCCCGAAGGCAAGGAGAGCCATTTTGAAATCCACACCGATGAGAAGACCGTTGGCGCGGCGCTGCTGTCCTTGGGTCTGATTGCGGGCGAGGACAGCGAGTACGGCCTGTATGTCAAGACCGTCAACGGCGTCACCGTGGACTACGATCAGGACGGCAAGTACTGGGCATTCTATGTGGACGGCGAGTATGCCGCCACCGGCGTAGACTCCACCGACATCACCGCCGGCGCGACCTACACCTTCAAGGCAGAGTAATTTCCGGGCACAAAGCAGCCGGTAAGATGGTTTTAACCGTCTTACCGGCTCTTTTCTGTTGCAATTCGGGAAAATCATCGTATAATGGTAGTGATATTTTACGGAACAGGAGAAAACGCAATGGAAAACGGCGCGGTGTATTTGAAAAAGGGCGAGGGGCGCAGCATGAAGGCGGGCGGCCCATGGGTATATGACAACGAGGTGGAGCGCATCGAGGGCGAGCCGCTGGACGGGGATGTTGTCTCCGTCCACGACTACAACGGCTTTTGCCTGGGCAAGGGTTTCTTAAACCGCCGCTCCAAGCTCCGGGTGCGGATGCTGACCCGGAACCGGAATCAGGAAATCGACGAGGATTTTCTCAGAATGCGGGTGGAAAACGCCTGGGAATACCGGAAAAAGGTGGTGGACACCGGCAGCTGCCGGGTGATTTTCGGCGAGGCGGATTTCCTGCCCGGTCTGGTGGTGGACAAGTTCTCCGACGTGCTGGTGGTGCAGTCTCTGGCGCTGGGCATGGATCGGTATAAGTCCTTCATTCTGGAAACCCTGAAAGAATTGATGGCGAAGGACGGCATTTCCATTCGGGGAATTTACGAGCGCTCCGACGCAAAAGTGCGGGAGCAGGAGGGAATGCCCCGGGTCAAAGGCTTCCTGTCCGACCCCTTTGACACCAAGGTGGAGATCGTGGAAAACGGCGTCAGATATTTCGTAGACGTGGCCGAAGGACAGAAAACCGGCTTTTTCCTCGATCAGAAATACAACCGCAAGGCCATCTGGCCGCTGTGCCCCGGTGCGGAGGTGCTGGACTGCTTCACCCACACCGGCTCCTTTGCCCTGAACGCGGGTCTTGCCGGGGCAAGCCATGTATTGGGCGTGGACGCTTCCGAATTGGGCGTGGCACAGGCCCGGGAGAACGCCGCCCTCAACGGCCTTTCCGACCGGGTGGAATTTCTCTGCGCGGATGTGTTTGCGCTGCTGCCGGAGCTGGAAGCCAAGGGGCAGAAATTTGACCTCGTGATCCTCGACCCTCCGGCCTTCACCAAGTCCCGCGCCTCCGTGAAAAAGGCGGTGACGGGCTACCGGGAGATCAACCTCCGGGCAATGAAGCTCATCCGGGACGGCGGCTTCCTCGCCACCTGCTCCTGTTCCCATTTTGTGGACTATGAGCTGTTCACCCAGACCATCGGTCAGGCCGCCCGGAATGTCCACAAGCGGCTGCGTCAGGTGGAATACCGCACCCAGGCGCCGGATCACCCCATTTTGTGGGACGCCGAGGATTCCTACTACCTGAAATTCTACATTTTTCAGGTCTGCGACGAGAAATAACAAACGGGAGCCATCACGTTTTCGTGTGATGGCTCCCGAACATTATACTTTCCGTCTTGCCCTCTGAAACCGGTACTCCGTCCAGAATTCCAGTCCCATGGGCAGCAGACACAGCGCGGCGTAGCCGGCGGCGGTCACTGCGCTTAAATTTTCCAGTGGTTTCCAGATGATTCTGGGGTTGTAAAACATCGTTGTTGCCCCAAGGATCGCCCCCATGGCAGTCAGGGTGATGCCGGAAAACAGCGCGATCACGAACGCCCTGTCCCGGTTGTCGAAGCGGTAGATGGAGAACGCCGTCCGCCCCCGAAGCAGACTGCCCCGGGAACGCATGGAATCGGATTCCAGCGCCAGCGCGGAGATCATCCACGTGATCAGCATGGAGAAAATCCGCAGGCAGTTGACAAGTCGTCGAAAAACATTTCCCTGATTGCTTCCCCGGCCGATGCCCTTCTGAGCCAGGTTGATTTTTCTTGCCTCCCGGCCGATTCTCGGAATAAAGCGCAGCAAAATTGTGAGAAACAGCGACAGCCGTGGGCTGACCCTGCCGAACAGGTACAGAACCTTGTCGCTGGACACCACCCGGAACAGGCAGCTCAGCCACATGCACACTGCCGCCGCCCGCAGTCCCGTCACCATGCCGTACACGAAGCTTTCCACCGTCAGGTTGTTGCCGATGAAGTTCTGTTTCAGCACCGTCACGCCGAAATGGTGATAGCTGCTGTAATACAGGGCGAAGCAAACCACCAGCGGCAGCAGGCACAGATCAAAGATGACCGCCCGCTTTCCGTTCCGCTTCATGCTGAACGCGAAGGCGCACAGGCAGGAGATGGCGAGAAACACCGGGTGCTGGAAGGCCACGCTTCCGTAAATGACGGCGGCAAAAAACAGGAAGTTCACCGCCGGATGGCAGCTTTCAAAGCCCATCTTCGTCCTCCATCATCCCGTACTGCACCTTCACCCGGTCCAGCTTTTCCAGCAAAGGATTCCCGAAAATCACCATGGTCAGGAACGTGCAGATGCCCTGACTGAGGTTCACCCAGAAGCCGGACACATAACGGGGCCACGCCGTCCGCACATTGATAACCGACAGCTCCAGAAAAACCGAACAGGTGTCCAGCAGCGGCCCCACCAGCAGCAGCGTTGTCAGGAAACCAAACACGCCCATGACGACCGGCTTTCTCGGCAGTCTCCCCTTTGCGAACAGGAAGCCCGCCAGCAGTCCGCCAGCGCCGTAAGCAAACATCTGCCATGGAGTATAGGGCCCCTGACCATAGAAGAAGTTGCTGGCAAAGGCCGAGATCGCGCCCACAAGGAACCCGGTTTCGGGGCCAAAGGCAATACCCGACAGCATGATAATGGCGAAAATCGCCTTGAAATTGGGAATGGGAATAACCACCCGCGCGGCCACCGCCAGAGCGGACAGCACCGCGATGACCACCAGCTCCCGCGCCTGAGGCTTCCGGTTCTCGAAAGCCAGCAGAAACGGCACCAGCGTCTCAATCATGACCAGCGTGCTGGTGACATAGTAGGCGCGTCCGCTGAACCGCAGGCCGAAATAAATCGTTGCGGGGATCAGCAGCAGGAAGGTCAGCAGCATCACGATATGGGACTTTTTCATTTTGCGGTCCCCTCCGTCATCCATCCGCCGCCCACGTCCTTACCGAAGCCTTTGCAGGTGTAGCACCAGACGATATCGTCTCCGTTTTCCACCTTGCAGGCCGAGCAGCCGTAATTGGGGAACCAGCCGTTCACCTTGTACATCCAGCCGGATTCTTTGCCGCAGTCGAATTCATACAGGTGGTTGATGCCCTCGATGTAGCTGCTGTCGTACATGGGCGTCCAGCTGTATTCCAGCTGGATATCCGCCGCCGTACAGACCTTTTGCAGCACGTCAAAGACGGTATCCCCCTCAGTGAAGGAAACCTGCGTTCTGGGCAGGATCACCGCGTCTTTGGGAACATAGGGCGCTTTTTCCTCGTCCAGCGCCCCCAGATTATCAAGAACGGTGTCGCAGACGATGGTGACGGTGCAGACATTCCCCTCCTGCCCCGGGGTGATGAGAGAATTGTCCGGAATCGCCGTGATTTTGTACAGGCTTCCCAGATTGCCGGCTTCCCCGCCCCGCAGGTGAAGCGCCGTCAGAACGCCGGTCACGGCGATCACGGCGATCAGCAGAACCATCACGATATTCCCAAGCCGCTTTTTCTTCATCCGCTGTTTCCCCCGCGAAACTCTTTTACTCCCCTGTCATCGTGTACAAGGTGGATTTTCCCTGCTCCGCCCGGCTCACGGCCACGAGGGCGTAGAAGCCCTGTTCCGTCGCCATCACGTCTTCTTCCCCATCGAGAATGTGCCGGAACGCGCCATTCTCCGTCCGGAATTCCAACAGCCTGCTTACCAGCGTGTTCCCGCTCTTGACGAACCGGGAGTCGGTCAGGCTGACGCCCAGCTCCGTCAGCGCCACGATCACCTGCGCGATGGACTCGCTGCTCTCCGAATCGTAGGCGACAAAGCCGCCGTTTTCTTCCTGCTGCTGAGACAGAACAGTCAGTCCCCGCTCCACCGCGTCCGCCACATCCTGCCGGTCGCGGTATTTGGCCAGCGCCTGCAGCGCCATGGCCGTGATGTCCGTCTCCGCGTCGCCCCCCGCGAACGACCATCCGCCGCCGGGAAGCTCCGCGTTCAGAATATAGTCCACATACCCGTCCCGCGTGGCCTGCGTGGTTCCGGCGGTGTTTTCCGGGATGTCATACGCCCCGCTGTCCAGCGCCAGCAGCGCGAAAATGGGGCCGTTGATCCCCTGAAATACCGTCTGATCAAAGTCCGCCAGAGGAACCAGCAGGTTGAATCCGCCAACGTCCGCGGCATCCTTCCCCAGCGCCGTCCACGCCAGAATCACACGGGAATACTCCGTGTACTTTTTCGCGTGGAGCACGCCGCCGTGTTCCGCCGTGTAGGCAGCCACGTTTTCGCCATAAACTTCAAAATATTCCTTCGGTACCGCAACGCCGGAGCGCGCCAGCCCGAATACGGCCCACTCGCCCCCCACGGAGCCGTAGGTTGGCTGCGGGATCTGCTCCATCAGCCATTGGGCAGTCTGTGTCAGTTCCTCGTCCGTTACCGTACTTTGCCCCGCGGCCGTCCGGGTTTCCACAGCCGCAGTCGTCCCGGCAGTCTCCGTCTGCGGCTTGTCTGCGGCGCAACCGCAGACAGACAGCGCCAAGATAAGCGCCAGCAAAAGGGCGATCCATTTTTGATTCATAATCTATGCTCCTATTCTTTGGGAAGTCCTGTGTCCCCGACTGCGATCTGGTCAGTGCTTCCCGAATCTTCCGTTTCCTTCGGGGCAGCCGCCGGGAACTCCTTCAGAGCTCCCGCGGCATACTGGAGAATCAGCACGGCGTCGCTGCTGTCAATGACGCCGTCGCCGCTGACATCCGCCGCCTTCAAAGAAAGTTCTGTATCAAGGCGCTTCGCTTCATAGTCCAGAATCATCTGGGCGTCGGCCTGATCGACCTTACCGTCGCCGTTGACGTCGCCGAGAAGTCCATCGCCCACGGTCAGATTCAGTGTGACAGCAGGTACCATCGTCTCAACGCCGGAGGTCATCTCCGTTCCGTTTTCTTCATTATGGTACATGACATACGGGAAGGAAATGGCAAACTCCCCGTCGCCGCCGTCCAGCGGGTCAGTCTTATACGTCACGTAGGCCGTAACGTCTCTCGTCTTTCCGTTGGCGTAGACCGCGGTGACGACCATTCCGGCAGGGTCGAAGGTCTCCCCTTCCGCGTATGCCGTCTTTGTCGGCTGCTGGGTGATCTCAAGACGCTCAATGGCGCTTCCGTAGGCCATCAGCCGCGCCGAGTCGTTCTTGAAATAGACCGTGCCGTATTCGTCGGTGATGGGGCTGCAAATGGCGTACTGCGCCTGATCGCCTGTGGGGGTGAACAGCGCGTAGGCCGTCGTGCGGCCTCCCTCGGTGGTGACGTAATCCGGGGTCGTCTGTCCGGCTCTGTCCCGCAGAACCCGCAGCTTGCCGGGGGTCATGTTGTCGAAGAAATAGACGTATACGCAGCCGCTTTCCTGCTCGTAGGCCGTCGTCAGCAGGCCGCTGGTCTGGGGATAGCCCTGCGTCTCCACGCGGTAGGCAATGCGCCTTGCAACCACGTCGATCACCGTGATGTTGTGGCCGGAGTACGGGGTAAACTGTCCCGCGCCGGAAACGCCCAGGTAGGCTCTGCCGCCATAGACCACAGGGGTCGATGTACTCATGGGAACGCCGCCCACGCCGTTTGCCAGATTCACGCTCCACTTATTCGTCAGCTTCCGGTCGCCGGTCACCTGAACGGAATAGAAGGTGCCGCCCTTGGAGGTGAAATAGTAGGCGTCCGTCCCGGCGTCGTAAACCACCGTACTGCGGATATCCGCGTTCAGGCCGTCCCAGCTGTCCATCAGCTCGCCCGTCGCGGGGTCCAGAAGCAGCAGCCGGGAAGTCTGGCTGGTGTAGCCGTTTCCGCCGTCGTCCGTTCCCACCAGCAGGAAATCGTCGGCCACGTAAGCGCCCGCCCAGTAGAAGCCGCCCTTGCTGGTATAGTACCAGGAGGCGCACTTGCTTTCTTTGGACTGCGCCGGGTCCTCATCGGTGATGGACAGGCAGACGAAGTTCGCGTTGCCGGTCTCGCTGTTCCAGAAGCCGGTGTAGAGATAGCCGTTTTTCACCGTCAGCGGGCAGTTGGGCTGTCCGCCCAGTTTATCCGTGTAGATCCAGAGAGATTCCAGTGTGGCCGCATTGAACGCCTGCACCGTGCCGCCGGACAGCGCCACGAAGACCATGCCGTCCGCGTAAACCGGCGGGGTGATGGAGAAGCTGGACTTGTGATCCATGTTTGCCTTTACCTTGACCTCGCCGCTTACGGTGTCCACGCGGTAGATCTTGTCGCCCGCGTAGGTGATGATATCGCCATCCACCAGAATCGGGCTGCCCACGGCGTCCGAATCAAAGCCGACGCCCAGCTGGTTTGCCCAATACAAGGTGCCGTCCTGCGCCGCCGTTGGCAGCAATACGTCCGTGACGCCGTTATTGGTGGAAGAACCGCGGAAATCCGCCCACTGCGCCTGGATCGACGGGTCGATGGCGGGGTTGGCCGCCGCCGGATTCAGCGTCCAGACGATGGTCGCCGCGCCGCCGCCCTCCGTCTCGGTGACGGGGTAGGTTTCCGTACCGTTGGAGATCACCAGCGCACCGGCATCGTCCCGGGTCACGGTCAGGGTGCCGGACACGGCCTCGTAGCCGTATTTTGTCAGCGCGTAGCTGTAGCTGCTTCCCTCGCACAGCAGATAATTCCCCGCGTCGTCCGGCAGCTGCTGCACGCCGGTGAGAACGTCCCGCAGATGCAGCAGCGCGTCCACCGGTTCCGTCTCGAAGGTCACTTCCACCGGGGGAGATTTCAGAATGTTCAGGGTATAAGTTCCGGTGCCGTCCGGAGCCTTGTTATTTTCCACCGTGACCGTAACCGTCTGGGTGTTAATGGTGCCGTCCAGCGGGATGATCACGCCGCCTTCGGCGGTCACGTCCGTGCCGTCCACCCTGATGCGGTAGCCCACGTCCTCTTCGCCGTAGCAGGTGTTCTCCTCGTAGCGGGAAAGCCGCAGTTCCAGATTCTGCGCCGCCATGGAGACCGTCACGGAATAGGTCTTCACACCAGGCGTAAAGCCCTTGGTTCCGTCCTCTTTTTCCAGTGCAGCGGCAGCGCCGTCGCACTGGGCTGTCATGTCTTTCAGCGTCAGCGTGCGGTCAAAGCGCGTTACATAGTCCTGATAAAAAGTAACACCGTTCTCTTCCTTTGTCAAGCGGATGGTGACCGTGCCCGCAACGGGGTTCTCCTTCATCAGCAGGCGGTTCAGCAGGGTGCCGGAAGCTGCGCCGGAGGGTAGATCAACGGTTTTTTCCTTCCCGTGGTACAGGCTGCCGCTGAATACCTGATTATAAATTGCCTGAATGCTGACATTTTTCTCTCCGGTCGCCGCCCAGGCGTAGACCATATGCTCCGTATCTTCATAGGAAACCCTGTAGCTGTGATTCTCCGGGGTAAAGGGGGCATCGGTTTTCAGCGAATTCTTGGAGGCCGCACCGGCTTTTTTCCCGTAGGCCAGACTTGTCAGCCAGTCGCTCATGGAACTGAAGTCCACGATGATGGTGCTGTTGGCCACTTCCTCAAGGGAGAAATCGTCGGTAATGTGATAATAGGTATTTCGGGTCGCGACATAGTGGTAGGTCTCCCCGGGAACCAGAATGTACCGGTAGCGGTTCTGGGTTGCGGACTCCCGGAGTGTCGTATAGGGCATCACAACGCCGTTGCTGTTGACCACCTCGACAGTCACGGAACGCTCCGACAGGAAGGACAAGCTTTTGCCCTCGCCCGGCTGAATTGTCAGGGTGTAGGTACTGGAATATCCATTGGCGGAAACCGTCACAGGGATGACCGTCTCGCCGGAAACATCCACCGTCACGCCGTTCGCCGCGTTCTTACCATTGACCGTTACGGTGTAGCCGTTTTCCAGCGGCTGCCCCGTGATCGTCACTGCCGTGACCGTGTCCAGAACCTTATAGGTATATTCCATGGTATCCGGTGCGAAGGGAATGGAAGCCGCCTGATCTACGCCGATCTGATCTTCGACCCGGATGGACGCCAGCGTGGGAACGCGGTCAAAATGAACCGTGTAGTCCTGAGAATAGGTATAGCCGTCCTCACTCTTACTGCTGAGCCGGTAGATCACGGTATTGCCCGCCGCGCCCCGCGACAGCACGCTGTAAGCGCCGCTGGTCAGGGACTGAAACGCAAGCGCCTTTTCCATCCGTTCACCGGTGCTTGCCAGCGTGTAAATGGCGGTCAGGGTCGGGATCTCGGACAGCAGACCGGTATCGTACTCCGCGTAGGTGTAGACCGAGCCGGTAAAGGTGTCCAGCACCGGAACGGTCACTTCCCTGTCAGACCACTGCCCCAGCTGCCATTCTTCGTCCGTAAATTTATTATCCTTGTTGGTTTCCTCGCCGAAGCTTCCGGAAACGCGGAAGGTGTCGGTTATCAGCCACTCCGACTGGGGAAGCTCTGCCGATACCGTCGCTGCGGCGCTGACCGTGATTTTGCCTTCCACCCGCAGTCCCGCCTGCTCGACGCAGAAGGTGTAGTCGCCCTTGGGCAGCTCCAGAACGCCGTCGCCGTCGTCCGTCCACTGCTTTCCGTAGGCGTTTACCGCCGTGATGGAAACGCCGTGGTAGTTGTCGTCGGAATACGCCGCCGAACCGTCTGTGAAGCGAACTGCGTAATGCTCGCCGGTGAGGGTGTTTTCATAGTTCCTGACCGCGTCATTCAGATTCGACGCGAGGGTCTTGGCGGACTCGCTGTTGATGCCCACGAACAGGTCACTGGCGGTATCATATTCCTTTTTGGCGGCCGCCTGAACGTCGCTGCCCTTTTTCTTATAGTCCGCCATGGCGGTCATCAGCTGCTTCAATCCGTCGCTGGGCTTGCTGTCCATATCCTCGCTGAAGCGCAGATAGCCGATGGACGCCGCGCTGACGGACAGGTCGTAGTTACCGTTCTCGTCGCTGCGGGTAAAGTTGCCCGTCACGCCGTCAATGGCTGAGATCATGCCGGTATCCAGCCCTGTGAAGGTGTGTCCGCTGGCGCTCAGCGCCTGCGCGGCGGTCTGCCCCGCCGTACAGGAAATGTATTCCGGCGCAATGACCAGCTTTCCGCCGGCCTCCACCACGAGAATAAACCCGTTTTCCGCCGCAAGCGCCGTTACCGGCAGACAGCCGATGAGCAGCAGTGCGGAAAGCAGCAGACACGCAAGGCGCTTTCTTAAGTTCTTCATACTATGTTCTCTCCTTAATACAGGCACTGAATCCATTTTATCCACACTCGGTGGTACCATTTTACATTCTTTTTTAGCCTTTCCTGCGTATCGGCGTAGAATTTCAGCGCCGATTCTCGCTGCTCCTGCGTGAGTGCGTGGCTGCTGAACATGGCGCGGTCATTCAGGCGGATGGCTTCTGCCAGCGCCGTTGCGTAATCGTCGCCGAAGCGCTGCTTTGCAGGCTCGCACAGCGCCCGCATGGAGCCGTTTCCTCTGCGCAGACCCAGTTTTTCCATCAGCGCCGCCGTGTCCGCGAAAATCCAGCAAACGGCTTCGTTTATGTCCTCCAGCTGGTATTTCTGTTCCCTGCGCTTGCGGATCAGCTTTCTTCTGAGCAGCAGGAGCAGGAACAGCAGAAGCACGATCAAAAGCACCCACAGCACACCCAGCAGCATGGCCTTGGCGATTTTGGTCACGGTGCCGCCATCCGGCTCAGGCTCCTGTGTCCCGTCCTCTTCGGGGGTCGTCTCCTCCTCCGGCTGAGTCTCCGACTCGGCATTGTCCGAATCTCCTTCGTCCGGGTTTTCCTCCGGCTTTTGTTCCAGCATTTCGCCCAGTCCGGGAGTCAGCTCCATGGGTATCCAGCCGATCCCGTCCTGATAGACCTCCGCCCACGCCCGCGCGCAGCGGCTGTCCACGGTCAGAGGCTCGTCCGCCTGAGCATCTGCGGCCATTTCTTCCGAAATGACATACCCTTCGGCGTAGCGTGCCGGAATTCCAAAATAGCGCAGGGTCATCACCGCCACCGTGGCATACTGGAAACTCGTCCCCTCCGCCGCGGTCAGGGGCAGCTCCATATCCTCCGGCGTTCCTTCCTCCGGGAAGCACCGGCTCAGGAACGTCAACGTGCAGGCCTGTGCCTGCGGCAGGGTGAGATTTTCCCGGGAGCCGTAGCCCGCCGTGGTCTCGTCCCAGTATTGCCCCAGCAGCTGCGTCACGCTTTCCGGAACCTGAAGGTAATTGCGGTACACAAAGCTGCGGTACGCGCTTTCCGCCCTCCGGTATTGCAGCACCTGCGCATCATCGGTGGTTTGCAGCCGCGACAGGGTCTGCTCAATGCCATTCCCGCCGCTGGTTACCACGGAGTACCGGTACGTCCTCTCCCCGTCGGAGGGAAGGCTGTCCTCTTTCAGGTTTTCCGCCGGTAAATTTCCCGTATCCCGCAGGGAGAAGGGAACATATTGGTAAGCGCTGCACGCGCCGATATTCTGAATGGAAACGCTGCCCGTGCCTCTGTCCGTCCCGGCGGCGGCCGACGCATACTGTGCCGCCGGGTGAAAGGCGTTTTCGTTCAGCCAGTATAAAAGCGCCTGATTCTGCGCCAGAACGGCAGAGTCCACCGTGCTCCAGATGTCGCCTTCCAGCGTAGCCCCGGTGAATCCCCGCAGGTACAGTGCTTCCGGGTTCGACATGGTCACTTCCAGTCCGGCCCGGGTGCCGTTCTGCTTCTGGTAATTCGTAAAGTCGCCCTCGGGCAGCACGGTATTGTTCGTCTCATAGCGGTAGGCGTGAATTGCCTTGCGGCTGTCTTCGCCGATCTTCTGCGTCAAGCTTTGCACACCGGGAACCGACGCGCACAGAAGCAGCAGCCCCGCCGCAATTCCGCAGAGAATCCAGCCAAATGTGACCGGGAACGCCGCTTTCCGGCTCTGCCACCCGCTGTAAGTAAGAATCAGCATGGCAGCCGCCAGCGCGGCCAATCCGGGAAGTACCTCGTCGGTCTTGAAAACCGCCATTCCCGCCAACGCGGCGGCGGGCAGCAGCACCGCCAGTATAGCCGGCGCCCGGCCGCTCAGCCAGCAGCAAATCAGCGCTATAGCGCTTGCGGCCGCCACAGCAAACAGCGTCAGGCACAGCCCACTTTTCTCCGCAGGCAGCTGCGTCTCCCATTCGGGAAGCACCCAGCCCGTTCCGGCTGTATAAGTATTGCGCATCTGATTCCAGAACAGACGATAGCCTTCCAGCACCTGCTGTCTGCAAATGAGCACCAGCAGAAGCAGTATGACCAGCGCAGCAAGGAAAAACCACTGCTGCTTCTGAAACCGGATGGTCACGCCGTAGGCGATGCACACGTATCCCCCCGCCGCCAGCAGGATTGGCAGCAGATTTCCCGTCCGAAACCCGGCCAACGCCGCAAGCGCAAACATCAGTGCCGCGCAGGCGAGCATCGCCGCCAACGTCTGGAAAATCCATGCGCCGTCCGACGAATTCTCAGGCTGACGCAGGTGCATCCCCTGTTTTATTTTTGAGGTCAAGGCTTTCGCCTCCCTTATACGGGTTTTTAATAAAACGCTTTTAAGCGTTTTATTAGGCCGCAGGATTGCGGCCAGCGGCATTGCCGCTAAAAACGAAGTCAATACATTTCTTACCGCCGCCCCGGCGGTTCGCTGTGAAACAGCGCAATAAAATGATGAAATCATTTTATTGAGAAATCGTATTATATGTCAATTTCTCCCAGTTGTTCCCGATACCGCCCCACGTCGAAGGGGATGCTCCCCTCCAAAGGCGATTCGCCGCAGAGCAGCGCCGTGACATGCCCCAGCCGCTGCATCTGCAATACATCGGCGCAGGGTTCCTCCCCTATGTACACCATATGTCCGCACAGGGCATCCGGCCGGGTCTGTACCAGCAGCGACGCGCCGCCGACACCATCCTTCCTTCCGGCGGCGCACAGCAGCCGGGGGATAACGCCGACCAGATCTTCCATGCCGCAAATCTCATGCAGGACGCAGACATTGCTGTCCGTATCGTTCCATCCGAGGGTGAACTGGATGCCGCTGTCCGACAGGCTCCGGCACGCTGACACCACCGTTTCCGCCTGCGCGTCAATGCGTTTGACGCTGCCGGACTGCCCCGTTCTCTCCCAGAACACCAGCACATTGCGGGTGATGGGCAGCGCCGGGTCGCGGACGATCAGCCGGTCAAATTTGCCGCTGAGCTTCCAGTGGATCTGCCGCATACTGTCGCCGGGGACGTATTCCCGGATCTGGAACGTCTCCGTCAGGTCGGCGCCGGGCCGCTCCTGAGAATAGGTGTCGCTGTCCTCCTGACTGTCGGGATTGGGGATTAGATTCACTCGAATGGGGAAGGTGTCCGGCTGCACCGTCATGTGCGCTTCCGCACTGCATCCGCAGGGGACGCCGATGAGGCCGAAACAGTCGTAGAGCTTCACCTGCTCCACGGAGATTTGGACACGCCCGCAGTATTCGCTTCCCAAGCGCAGGGACGCGCGCCGCTGCCCTTTCGGGAACGCCCATGTCATGACATTCCGGGTGCAGCGCTCGCCGTTCAGCTGATTCCGGGTCGTTACCCGGCAGCGAATACGCAGAGCGGGCAGCAGCGTGGGGTTTTCCAGACAGATCGTGACGCCGCCCTCGTCCCCTTTCCGCACCACGGCAGGTGCTTCCACCCGCACCCGAAGCCGTTTTCTCAGGAAAAGGTGGATCGGGAGGCTGCCCAGAGGCAGAACCAGCAGCGCCGCCGCCAGAGCCAGCGCCCCGCTGCTCCCGTAATACAGGGTAAGCCAGACGCAGATGCCCTCCAGCACCGCCCAACCCAATTTCATTGCGATCATAAGCAGTACCTGCTTCCGTTCGTTGTTTCGTTTATTGCTTAATCACCGGCATTTTTACGGAATCCAGAATGGCGGCAATGACCGTTTCCGGCCGCTCCTCCATCATTCTTGCCTTGGTGGTCAGCACCAGACGGTGGCAGCACACATCCGGGAACACGGCGGCCACATCCTCCGGGATGACGAAGTCCCGGCCGTTGAGGTAAGCATAAGCCTTCGCCATACGGCACACCGCCAGCGCGCCGCGGGGGCTGACGCCCAGCTGCACCATGGGGTGCTCCCGGCTGGCCTGTGTCAGCCGGGTGACATACTCGTAAACGGCGTCCTGAATTTCCGCTTTCGCCGCTTCCTGAATCAGCGCTTGCAGCTGCTCCCGGTCAACCACCGGGGTCACCCGGTTCAGGGGGTTTTCCGTGTGTCTGTCCCGCAAAATGCTGATCTGGCTTTCAAAATCGGGGTAGCCCATGCTGATCTTAATCATAAACCGGTCCATCTGAGACGGCGGCAGCATCTGCGTTCCCGCAGAACCTACGGGGTTCTGGGTCGCCAACACCACGAAGGGCTGGGGCAGCTCATAGGTCTTGCCGTCCACCGTCACATGCAGTTCTTCCATTGCCTCCAGCAAAGCGGACTGGGTCTTGCTGGAGGTACGATTGATCTCGTCGGCCAGAAGCAGATTCGTCATGACCGCGCCGGGCTTATAGACGAAGCTGCCGCTTTCCTTGTCATAGACCGAGTAACCGATAATGTCCGACGGAACGGTGTCGGAGGTGAACTGAACGCGCTTGGTGTCCAGTCCCAGCACCTTGGCAAAGGTCATGGCCGTGGTGGTCTTGCCCACGCCGGGAACGTCCTCCATCAGCACATGGCCGCCCGCCAGGATCGCCATCAGGATTTTCTCAACAATTTCGTTTTTACCCACAACGACCGTTTCGATCTGCCGCAGGATCTCAGGAATTTTCTCATTCATTGTGATTCCCCCTATTTTTGATACGTCTTTGGGAAAAGCCAGCTTAAAAAGAGCATCTGGATACTGTATGTATCCTCTCCGGTTGTCCGGTAGTCCTCCGCGCCGCAGACCTCACAGGAGCGGACTTCCTCCCCGTCCCCCGTGGGCATCCATTCGCCCCAGCTGTGGCCGGTGGCCGGGAGCGGGTCTGTGTGGGTATCGCCGCAGTCGCAGGTATACTCGACGTAGCCGTCCTCCGTGCAGGTCGGCTCAACCCGTTGCGTCTCATGGTAGTCGTGCTCGTGCGGCACATGATCCGGGTCTTCCGCGCCGCAGTACCGGCAGAAGCCGTCCACGTAATCATGGTATTCGTCGAAGGTGCCGGGCTTCGTCATGTCATAGCCGCAGCTGTCACAGTGGTACACGATTCTCTGGCAGGTAGCTTCCTGAATCGTCAGGGCGCCGCCGCAGATTTCTTCGTGGAGCACATGGCAGATACGGCACTCATAATCGTCCCAGTCCTCACTATATGTGTACTCATGATTTCCGCGCCCAAATTCCTCGCCGCAGGTCGAGCATTTCTGATAGTGCTCCAGCGCCGTGTGGTTCCAGCGATTGTCCAGCGTGTGCCCCTTCGCTTCGGCTTCTTCTTCCTTTTCCATGCCGCAGATGCTGCATCTGACCGTTCTGACGCCCGGCTCGGTGCAGGTGGCAGTGTTGGTGCCTTCCACTTCCTTCCAGAAATGCTGCTCCGCCGCGCCGCACTCCGCGCAGACGTGGCTGTCCTCCGTGTCCCCGGCGTCGTATGTCCAGTTGTGGGGGAGCGGGTCGCCGATGACCGCCTGACAATCCTCGCAGAGCAGAATATGGGTTCCGTCCTCCAAATCCTTGTAGGTCATATGCGCGTGGGGGCAGTCCTGAACCATGCCGCAGCAGCGGCACACGTAGCGAACGGAGCCGTCCGGGTCTTCCACCTCTTCCATCTGATGTCTGGGAGTGATGTCACCATTGATTGCCGTAACACAGTAGCCCACAATATTGCCGTAATTGTCGCTGCCGCCGCCAATGTCCCAGCCATAGGCCAGCGTGTAGCGCAGTGTCAGCACATCTCCGTCCTTCAAATATACCGCGGACATGGACTGGCCGGGATAATACGTACCGTCCAGTGAATACATCCATCCGGAGCCGCTGGTATAGTCGAACTCGCCGATCCTGCTACCGGAGCCGGCACTCTTGTTCAGTCCGTTGCGGTACAGACAGCGCCACAACGTGGCAAGGCCAGTCCCCGCGCCGAACCGGGCGTCAATGGCCGCCAGCACTTCCTCTTCCGTACTTCCCGGCCATGTGGAATCTTCCAACGCATCCGGGTAATAGTCGGTATCCAGCCATTGGAGGTAGAAGCCGGTATCCAGCGTCCCGGCATAGCTGCCACGCCAGCCGAGAATATCGCTTGCCGCGCCGAAGGGGTCGCCGGTGTCCATTCCCATGATTGCTTTGGCGACCACGTAGGAAATCGGCTCGTCCGCCAGAACGTCATAATAGATGGGGTCGGTAACGCCAAGTCCCAGCACCGTCATGTCTACGTAAATCGTGGCTTCCCCAATTTTCTGGCCGGCTTCTCTGCGCTTGCCGGTAAATCCTCGCAACTCTGTATGATGGTTGCCGTAAGCATCTTCGGCGTAAACGCGGAGATAGTACTGTTTTTCGTCCCCGATCTCCGGGATAGGCGGAATCAGATCATATTCCCAATAGCCATTTGCGCCAATGCTTTTAGATGGAATCCGCTCTATCACTGTCTCTGCGTCCTCATCCAGAAGCTCAACTGTAATGAATTCGTCTGTGCCCGCCGCCGGAATATTGCTGATCTTATTTCCGTCCGTATCCTCGCTCCAAGCCTTCACTTTCAGGTTATATACGGTTCCGCACGAAACTTCCTCTCCTTCATAAGGACGCAGTAAATCGATTACCACATTATCTTTGCCTCTGGGCTTGTAAGGAATATTGATTTTAAAAGTGTATTTGTTTTCCGAATCATCTGTTGCTTCGATTGTGAAATTGTTTTGGCCGGTTTTTCCGCTATTCGAGAAAAGCCGAACGGTTCCCGATTTTCTATCTTCTAAATCTTGGGGTCTGTTCCCGTTTCCGGTTTGTGTGCATTCGATGGAGGTGATGTCAACACGATTGGCATCAGAGCCGACAATGGACATTTCATATTCCAGAAATCCATCGGTCAATTCGTCATCATACACGGTATCCGCCGTTTTGGACTGCTTATTCTGGCAGAAAATCTCTCTCCGACTACCATCATTGAGCGTATAACTCATTTGCAGTGTGACATCATTTCCGACGTGCAGAATGACTTCAAAGTGAGCCGTATGACCGTTTGCAAGAGCGGAAACCGAAATCCGATATGTATTGGAGGTTTCACCCGCCGGCATTTCTATATCCAGAAAATCTTGTTCATCCAACTCATCGCTCTTGCCTGTTCCAACAGAGATATAGCTGGCACTCAAAATTTTTGCGCCCGCGCTTTCGGCATCTCTGCCGACCAGTTTCATCTCGTAGCCAATCACACCGGACAGCTGGTTGTTCTTGATTTTATCCGTAACACTGCCATTGGGCAGGCAAAGCAGCGTGCCTTTGTGATTGCCGGTTCCCCGCCATGTAAAGGAAAGCTGCACATCCGGGAGCTTCTGATATGTGATCTTATACCGGAAAAACACATCCCGTTCCGCAGTCCTGACCGTAAATGAAAAATTGTAAACTTCTTTGTCCGTTCCCGCTGCCGGATTCATGATCAATGAGTCGCTGGGCCACTTCAGTTCTCTTGCCGTCTGGGTGGATTCCGTAATGGAGATGCCATTCACAATCTTTGCATCCTGCGCCTGTGTTCCGGTCAGGCTTACGCGAAACCGAAACAAGTCCTCGTTCAGCTCATAGCTGCTTACGGAAAACGCCTGCGTGTTGCCCGCGGCACAGGCAATGCTCTTTGCGTTCCAGGTCAAGACCAGCGACAGCTCCGAGGGAGAAACTTCCCCGCCGTCGGCGCCCTGATTTCCGTCCTCCTGATCGTCGCTGCCGTCGTCCGTGGAGGAATCTGGCTGTGTTTCTTCCGGACGGGTCTCGCTGATGTCGTCATTTGGCTCTGTGGATTTTGTCTGACCGCCGCTGGGAACCGAAATGGTGTTCAGCTGCTCCAAATTCTCCCCCAGCTTCAGCACCGTGATCTCCCGGACGCCCTCCCCTTGCAGGGGGTCATCCGGCTGGGCCTCCTTCAGCCCCGTTCCCGGAAGCCACAGTCCCAGCAGGATCGCGGCGATCAGCACTGCGCACAGGCCGCCCCGCAGATATTTGCTGTGAAATAATGAATTCCAATCCATACTGCCATTCCTTTTGTCTTCGGAATTTGCCCCAATTCACGTGCCGCCGCAGAATGCACGTGTGCCCCACCCGGAAAAATCCGGGTGGGGACGCATGAACTTATAGCCACTTTGCGTAGAGTGTCATATTATCTTCAACCTTGTCGTTATCAAAATCCCAGCGCATGGTGCAGCTCTCATCTGCGTACCATCCGGCGAAGGCTCTCCCCGGACGAACCGGCTGCTCGGGACGTGTCACCAGACTGCCCTTCTTCACCTTCTGATCCTTGACCTTGCTGTCGCAGCCGGTCTCGAAGTGAACCGTCTTTCTGCCCAGCAGCAGGAGGAGCAGGAGCAGAAGCAGCAGACCAAGCAGGCCCAGACCCAGCAGCCACCACAGGCCGCTGCCGGTGCCGTCAGCATCCGTCTCAGGCGCGTCGCCCTTCTCCCATCTTGCGTACAGGGTCACATTGCCCTGAACGGTGTCGGTGTCAAAATCCCACGGATTCTGGAGGTCGATATCCGAATACCAGCCCACCAGGTGATAGCCCTCCCGGGTGGGATTGTCCGGCCGCGCTACAGTCTCGCCGTACCGGACGGTCTGGCTGGGAACCGCCGTGCCGCCGTTTGGCTCAAACGTGACCGTGCAGTCGGTGGAAATGATGATGGTCACATCCTGACAGGACGCCTTATATTCATCGGTTCCGTCCTTGGTGGACACCAGATAGTCCTGATTCGTGATCTTGGACACGCCGGACGTGGCGATCACTTTCAGCTTGAAGGAACCGACCAGACGCTGGGCGTTCCATTCCTCGCCGCCGGACAGGGACACAAAGTTCATGTAAAATTCCCGGTAATTGTCCCGCAGGCCGATGTCCGTCGTGGAAATGCCGTTGCTCAGCAGGGCGCTGCCCTCTACCAGTTCGAAGAAATTGCTGTCGTAGCGAATTTCGTTCTGCATACCGTACATGGTGTAGGCGTCGCCGCTGTCCGACCGTTTCAGGTTGAAATCCACCTGAATGATGTCGCCGGGCTGTACCTCTTTCTTATCGCTGCCGTCCACGGACAGCTCGAAGAAAAAGTCACGGGCGTTATCCACTGCCATCGCCGTGGGAATGCAGGTCAGGAAAAGCATGACCGCAAGTAAGCAGGACAGAACTTTTTTCATCATATTTCGCTCCTTTTCTGTGGGTCGGGTCATTCCTGACCGCCCGATACGATCCCATAAATTGCCATTATGTCAAGCGCGTTGATCATACCGTCCCGGTTGACATCCAGACGGTCAAGATCCTCTTCCGAGAAATCCGTGCCGCTTATCACAGCTCTGTACAGGCCCATGACGTCAAGCGCGTTTACCGTTCCGTTCTGGTCATAGTCTCCCACCAGAACCGTCGATACGGTTCCGCTCACGGTCGTGACGGGAATGGCGTCAAATACAGACAGCAGCCGTTTGTTGCTGCGCATATACTGCACCACCGGCTGCACCGCCGCATTGCCGGAAAAATCCTCACTGACCCGGAACGTGGCCGTGAACAGAATTCCGTCTGCCGTCGCGGCTTCTTCCAGAGCAGCCGTGACGTAGCCAAAGGTCTTCTCGTCCGTACCTGTCCATTGGGTATTCACGGCAACCGTCGTGCCGCAGAGATAGGGCGTTTCCCCTTCCGCCGTCTGGATGCTCAGCAGCTCCAGCTGCTCCCGGTCATAGTCCAGAGCAATGCCGAAATTGGTAAAGCCCCGGTTCCCGGAAATGCGGATGGGTACAGTCACAGTCCCCCCCGCCGTCGCCGACACGGAATCGGCGGACACGGTGCAGTCCGCGATCTCCGCCGCCATGGCCGTCACGGCCAGCGCGAATATCAGTGCGATGGCCAGAATGACACTGGTGATTCTCTTCATATGTCACGCTCCTTGCTGTCCGCTGAGAATGCGGTTGACGATCCACACCGCATCCTTTACGTCCACCTTCCGGTCTCTGTTGACATCTGCGTTCAGGAATTTGTGCATCACCATGCTTACCAGCGTGTATCTCGCGTTGTACACGTCGTGGTCGAGATGTACGTCGTCCACATCGATGCGCCCGCTGAGATCAACGTTGCCGGAGTAGTCGATGGAGGCGGCGGCCTCCCCTTCTCCGATGATGATACTGTTCCGGGCAGTCCGCACGACCTCTTTTTCATCAGCGGAGGAAATCACCAGCCATGCGTAGGCGTTGTAGGCTTCCGACCAGTACATATTCTGTCCGTCGTACATGGGGACATGCCCATCTTCAACGCTGCCGCTGTAAGTCACAAGGTACATGCTCTGCTTGTCCAGCGTGACGTATACGTTGACCTCCACCGGGGCGCCCTTCGTAATCGTGATGGTGATATCTCCTGTAACCTCGCTGCCCGAAATACGGTAAATATTCTTTTTACTGTCGTAGGTACATTTGACGGTGACGCCGTTGACCCTTGCGGAAACGTCATAATCGGTATCGTCCTTACGATCAATGCGGAACGTATAATCCGAACCGCGCCGTGTGGTTTTCCTGCCCACCGCGTCGTCCGCGCCGGAGCCGATGAAGCTGACCGACACATACTTGGCAGAGCTTCCGCCGCCTGAGCCGCCGCTGGAGCTTCCGCCGCCGGAATTGATCTTGGTTTTCTGCGCGGTGACGACAATGTCGCCTGTGACGGCCGCACCCGGAATCACGTAGCCGCCGTTCTCCGCCTTGTAGCCTGTGTAGGACTTCCCGCCGATGGTCACACGCAGAACGTAGCTGTATCCGGCTTTCCGGTTCAGCTTGAAATGGTAGGGCGTGTTATAGGTTGCGGAATTCTCGCCCGACAGGTCCTCGCCCTTGAATGTTACCTTATAGGTCTTGGGGGTTCTGTTCGCCTTGACCGTGATATTTCCGTTGATCTCGCTGCCGGGGATGGTGTAGGTGCCGTCGCCGTTATCCTTGACCGTGACGTCCCTGCCGCCGATCTTCGCCGAGGGCTTGTAATCATAGTGGAGCGGATCTGTCGCACGAAAGGTATAATTCTCCCCTGCCGCCGCGCTCAGGCTGTCAGAGGCCAGCCCCTCGTCCAGCGTCACGGTGTATCCCGGCTGGATGGTAAACTTTGTGGTACTTCTGCTGATCGCAGCCGGAGGCGCGTTTTTTGTCGGGGCATTTGTGCCGGTGTCGATCTTCGCCGAGGAAATCACAACCTTTGCAGTCCCCGCCGCCTTTGTCTTGAATGTCAGGGTTACGACCTTCGTGGAAGCGGACTTATCCGCGCCGTAGCCGATAACGCGGATGCTTCCGCTCTTTTCGGTTACCGAAGCCCCTTTATCCGCCGCCTGACCGGACACATAGGTCAGCCGCGCGGTGTCATAGGTCAGCACCAGATCATAGGCATTGTACTTTCCCCCGAAGACGGACACGCTCATGCTGACGGTCTTCCCAGCATCCGTAGTCTGATCCGGCGAAGCGGCGACCGAATAGCGCGTTTCCGCGGCATAAACTCCCATGGGCAGGGCGGACAAAAGCATTACAAAAGCAAGCAGGCTGGACAAAATTCTCTTTTTCATAAAATTCACATCCTACGGCAAAGGTGTCGGAAATTCACAGCTGTCCCCACTTTCCATAGGGATACCTGTGACCCTCCGAATTCTGCGGTCTGGCCTTTTCAAAATGCTTTTTCAATAGTTTCTGGGGGGGAGGCACTTTGGTTTCGGGTCAGAAGACCCGGTCATTCAGAAAATTATGGGATGAGGTTGACGATAGCGGTAGCGTCAGCGGTATTGACCTTCTTGTCGCCGCTCACATCGGCATTCAGGAACTTCAGCATGGAGACAACATCGAAGCTGCTGTACTTGGTGTTGTACATATCGTAGGTCAGCTGAGCGTCGTTGACGTCGGTCAGGCCGGTGCCGTTCACATCGCCGCTGTAATCCACGGTTCCGGCAGAGGTGCCTTCCGCGACCTTGACCTTCGCAGCGGCTTCCGCCTTCACAGCCTCCAGATTATCCGCAGAGATAATCAGATAAGCGTATGCGTTGTACTTCTCGGACCAGAACATGCTCATGCCGTCGTACTTGGCAACCTGACCCTCGGGGAGAGTGCCGGAAGCGGTCACAAGGTACATGACCTTGCCGTCCAGAGTGAGGTACTGGGCGACGTCCACAGCAACAGCCGCGGTCTTGGTCACTTCGATGGTGATGTTGCCGGTGATAGTGGAGCCGGGGATGGTGTAGCTGCCATCGCCGTTCTTGACCAGCTTGTCGGTCACATCCTGCCCGCCGATCTTGATGGTAGGCTCGGAGTAATCGTAGCCTTCTTCCTTATCGACGGTGAAGGTGTAATCCTGACCCTTGGTGGCGGTGTCGTTGCCCTTTACGTAATCGGGCTTGGTGACGGAAACCACGGAGGAGGGCTTCACGGTCTTGGTGACGCTGATCACAATGTCACCCTTGATGTCGGTGCCGGGGATGGTGTACTTGCCATTCTCGGGAGTACCCAACGTGTAGGCCTTGCCGCCCACGGTCACGGTGGTGGTATAGGTGTAGTTATCGTCCTCGGTCACGGTGAAGGTGTAGTCGGTGTTGTAAGTGGCCTTATCGGCAGCGGTCACATCGCCTGCGCCGGTACCTTCCACGGTGACATTGTAGCTCTTGGGCGTCATGGTAGCATTGATCACCAGATTGCCGGTGACACCCGGGATGGTATAGGTGCCGTCGCCGTTGTCGTTGGCAGTGGTGGTCTCGCCGCCCATGGTGGCAGAGATAACGTAGTCGTAGTTGTCCGCGTCGGTAGCGGTGAAGGTGTAGTCCGCGCCGGGAGCGACGGTGGATTCACCGGACAGGCCCTCGCCCAGAGTGACGGTGTAGCCGGTCACGGAGATGACGGTGGTGGTGTCGAGGATATGTGCATCGGGGGCGTCGCTGCCGACGGCCTGAGAACCGATGTCAACCTTGGCAGAGGTGATCTTCACTTCCGCTTCGCCCGTGCCCTTGGCGGTGAAATTCAGGGTAGCGGCGGGGGTATCCAGATTCTTGTCATCGCCGAAGCCGATCACACGGATGGTACCGGGAACGTCATCCTTCACGACTGCCAAAGCGTCGGCGGCGGTGCAGGAATTGTAGGTCAGCTTGTCGGTGTCATAGGTCAGAGTCAGATCATAGGCGTTGTAGGTGGTGATGATGCTGTCGCTGTTGGAAACATTGATCTTGACCTCGGCGCTCTCGCCGACGGTGACAGTCTTGTCCTCGGAAGCGGAAACTGCGTAGCCGACGAAGGCGGGGGCTTCCGTTGCAGCCACGTCCACGGAGCCGGGAGCAGTGGCAACATTCATGATGGCGTCGCCCTTGTAGTCCGAAATGACGATGTTGGTCAGCTGGAAGTGATATTCGCCAGCCTTCAGGACCCTGAACTTCAGCTCGCAGAACTGCCCCTTGGGGATCACGGTCTGGCTGGTCAGGTCAAGCCACGTCAGGCGGATATACCGCGCGCCGGTGGTCTTATTGGTGTTGTGGTTGGGTGTGAAAGCGGTGTTTGCGCCCACGTACTCGAACAGATCCTGATCGTAGTACAGGTCCATCTGGAAGCATCCGCATTCGGCGATATTGCCGCTGGCGTTCAGATAAATACTGAATTCCTCGCCAACCGCCGGGTTGGCCTTGCTGGCCGTCACGCTCATGGTTTCCGTGGTCTCCACGGCGGAGGCGGTGATCGCCATGCCGAGAACCATGACTACCGCGAGGAGCAGGCACATGGATTTCTTAAAAATTTTCATAACATCCTCCTGTCAGAAGTTGTCCTTTTTTGCTTTGGGTCAAGTACCGGTAAGGTGGGGTTTGCCGGTCAAAACAGGATATTCCGGCCGGCAAACCATCTGCTGGATCAGTTGTCGCTCTTGATGATGTTGTACAGCGCCATCACGTCGCGGGCATCGATCACGCCGTCGCCGTTGACGTCTGCAACAGTGGCGTCGAGGTCATCGCCGGAGTTGATCGCGTTGAACAGAGCCATTACGTCGGTGGAGTTGATCACACCGTCGCCGTTGAGATCGCCCTTCACGACGGGCTTCTCGTGGATGGTCAGGCGGATGCCGCCGGGGGTGGAGCAGATGGCGCCGGGGTTTTCCTTACCGGGCTGACCGGCCATAGCAAAGATATACTCGCCGGGAGCCAGAGTGCTGGTATCCACGACCAGGCTGCCGTCAGCTTCCGCATTTCCCACATACTGCCATGTGGTCACGTCGCCGGAAACGATATCGTTGACAGGCGTGCAGTAAACACTGGGGCTGTAGTCGATGAGGGTGTGGGCAGTGTTGTAAGAACCATACATGTCAGCGCCCGCATGGTACAGCTCCAGCTTGATCTTGTCGCCCTGAACGGGATCCTTCTTGTCGGCTACGATGTAATTAAAGATGCTGGTGGTATCGTTGAAGAAGCTATAGTCGGAGAAGTGGCCGAGGGTGACGATGTCGCCCTCGCGGAGCAGGATTTGATCGCATGTGCTGCCCCAGCCCGCAGAGGCCAGAGGATACTCGTAGTTCAGATAGTAGTTCAGGTTCAGGTCGTAATTCCAGATATTCTGCAGGAAGATGGAGCCCGTAGAACCGCTGTAATTGAAGATATCGGTGCCCATACCATTATCCGCCAGATAGCCCTTGCCCGCATCCGCAGGGTCAATGCCCAGATAGTAAACCTCGGTGGCATAGATGAACAGGTGCAGCATGGTGATCTTTCCGTAAGCGAATTCCTTGGTGCCGGGGTCCAGAGCGCTGCCGGGGCCGCCGGTGGGGTCACCGCTGGCAGGGCCGTAATTCTCAGAGGCGAAGTAGAAGTTCTCAAGGCCATACAGCTCCAGATCGAAGTAAGGAACGGTGACCTTCTTCAGCGCCATGGTTTCGCCGGACTGCTCGCAGGACTCAAACGTATCATCATGAGAGAAGGAGAAGTAGACCGTGACAGGCTCCAGAACCTTCTCCTTCACACCCTTGACGGTGATGACCAGATCGGTAGAAACATTCTTGACGGTGTAGACGCCCTTCTCGCCGGTGACGGTCTCGCCGTTGACCTGCACGGCAAAGTCCTCCCCCGCCTCGTAGCGGTAGTCAAGCTCCAGCTTAAAGGTGTAATCCTTGCCGCCCTTGGCGGTCTTCTCACCGGTGATGGTGTAGCCCTCGCCCGTGGGGATGGTGACGGTGTAGTCGGTAATCTCAGCGGTCACGGTCTTCAGGCCGTAGTTAGCGTTGTCGAAGCCGTAGGTGTAGGACACGGTGTAGCCGCCGGTCTCCTCGTTCTTGACGACGGAAACATAGTTGGATACATCCCGCTCCTCGCCGTTCTTCAGCTTGGTGACAGCCTTCAGGCCGTCAACGGTGATGGAGCCGTCCTCGTTCTCGGTGATGGTGGGATACTGGGTGATCTCCAGAGATTCGATCTTGGAGGTGATCGCCATCATGTAGCAGGAGTCGTTCTTATAGTAGATGGTGCCGTACTGGTCGGCGATGGTGGAGCAGATGCAGTACTGCGCCAGGGGGCCGACCGGGGTGAAGACCTCGCTGTAGCCGGAGCCGGTGGTGGTCACAGGCGCAGTCTGGCCGGGCTTATCCTTCAGTACGGAAACGCCGCCGGGGGTATAGTTGTAGGGCAGGTAGATGTACACGGAGCCATCCTCGGCAGAGTATGCCGTGGAGACCATGGCAGAGGTCTGGGGATAGCCGACGATGGCGTAAACATACGCCTGGGTCATGGAGCCGTCGCCGTTCAGGTTATAAACCGCGATGCCATGGCCGCTGTTGGCGCCGAACTGGCTGGTGCCGGCGACGCCGATGTAGATTCTGCCATTGTATACGGAAGGCGTACAGGTGGACATGGCGTTGGCATTGCCCTGCGCATCCTTGATAACGACTTCCTTGTAGTCCAGGATCTTACCGGTATCCCAGTCGATCTGGGCGTTGCCCAGAATGCCGCCCTTGGTGGTAAAGAACACCCGGTCGGACTGGGGATCATGGGAAACGTTGGAGCGCAGGTCGCCGCGGATACCCTCGTGGGCGTCGAGCTTCTCGCCGGTGAAGCGGTCGAAGACCAGCAGCGCGGCGCCGTTGGTGTCGTAACCGCCTGCGCCGTCATCGGTGCCGACGATGGCAAGCTTGTCGGTGACGTAGGCGCCCGCCCAGTAGAAGCCGCCCGCTCTGGTGTAAGTCCAGCTGGCGTACTTGACCTCGGTAGCGGAGGCGTGATCTTCGTCAACGGTATTGATGCAGGCGAAGTTGGCGTTTCTGTCCTCGCTGTTCCAGAAGCCTGCGTAGATGTAGCCGTCCTTGTAGGTGATGGGGCAGTTGGGCTGACCGCCCAGCTCGTCGGTGTAGACCCACAGGGATTCCAGCGTCTTGGCATTGAATGCCTGAATTTTGCCGCCGGACAGGCCAACGAAGACCATGCCGTCGCCATAAGTCATGGGGACGATGGAGTAGCTGGACTTATCAACCATGGTGCCTTCGGTCACCGTCTCGCCGGTCATGCTGTTGAGACGGCGGATGGTGCTTCCGGAGTAGGTGTAGATGTCGCCATCGACCATGATGGGAGAACCGGGGGCAGCCGCCCAGCCGGTGCCGTGCTTCACAGCCCACAGAATTTCCGCGTCCTCGGGGGCGTAGGGGGTCTTAGCGTTGGTGATACCCAGATTGTTGTCGCCCTTGCGGAAGTTGCCCCACTCGGCAGTGATGCTCTTGTCCAGGTTCGGGTTCTCCGTAGCCACGGCCAGAGTAATGTCGATGGTGCTGCTTTCGCTGAACTTGAAGGTGCTCTTCTGGCTGACATAGCCGTCGCTCTGCACGAGGTAGGTGTACTCGGCGTCAGCCATGACGGAATACTTACCGTCCGTGGGAGCAACTCTGTCCTTGTTGGAATCCCAGACAGTTACCTTGGCGTCGGCGGGGTCAACGGTGAAGCCGACCTCGATGGCTGCCAGTCTGGTAACGGTGATGGTGTAGGTGTTGGTATAGCCGCCGGGGTTGGTGACGACCACGTTGATCTTGTTCTCACCAAGATTCAGCGGAACGGTGGTGTCGCTGCCGCCGTTGACGGTGACGGTGTAGCTTTCATCACGGGGCGTCGCCGCAACGGTAACGCTCTCGGCGGCAGTGGTCGCGGTGTAAGCCGTCTTGGAAGCGGAGAAGCTCTCCGCGAACCGGATGCCGTCCAGAGACAGGGCGGTCAGGCTCGGCGCAACACGGACGGAGGTGAGCTTGTACTCATCCTTGAAGTCGCCGTCCACAACGGTGACGGTCATGGTGTTGACCTTCGTGCCGGTGGGTGCGAAGCCTGCCAGATTCTGGCCGCTGGCTTTGCCGGAGGTCAGCTTCTGTGTCTTCTCGGTATCGACGTTGAGGTTTACCCACTTGGCGGTAATGGTCGTGCTGCTGCTTCTGTCATCAGCCTGCGTCGCCCAAGCGTAGAACATATTGGAGTTGTCCGGCACGAGCACGGTGTATTCCTTGACCGCCGGGTCGAAAGCCGGAATCAGCTGGAACATCTGCGCCTTGGCCTCGGTGCTTGTGTCGCCGAACTTCAGAACGGACAGGCCGGCCGTCTTCTGAACGGCTTCGGTCACGCCCTCGACGGTGATGGTCAGGTCGGCAGTGACGTTCTCAACCGTGTAGCTGCCGCTTTCACCGGCCGTCAGCGCCTCGCCGTTGGCCTTGACCGCAAAGTCATCGGTCTTCTCGTAGCCCTCGGCGACAGTGACGGTGAAGCTGTAGCTGTCGCCCTTCAGAACGGGAGTCTTGGTTCCCTCGGCGGCAGCGGCGGTGAAGCCTTCGCCATTAGGCAGGGTGACTGTGATAATCTCTTTGACGCCCTGAATCCTGACATCGCCATTGCTGAATATATCGGTCAGGGTCACGACAGCATAGCCGTCCTTCACCTCAACGCTTACGGTGCCGGCTCCGGAGAAGGAAACGTCGTAGTTGTTGTCCTGTACCGCAAAGCCCTCGTTGGGAGTTACCTTGAACTTATAATCCCCACCCTTGGCAATTCTCGGGTCGGTGGAGGGGTCAGCATAGCCGTCACAGGCGGACATGGTGAACTGACGACTCCAACCGTGGGGCAGAGAAACCTTATAGAGGCGGGCCACGCCCTCGACGGTGATGGTCAGGTCGGCAGTAACATTCTTAACCGTGTAGGTGCCGTCCTCACCCGCCGTCAGTGCGGTGCCGTTGGCTTTGACCGCAAAGCCATTGCCGGCCCCATAGTAGTTGTCGAATTTCAGAGAGAAGGTGTAATCCGCACCATCTGCCACGGTGGTCTCGCCCTTCAGGGTGTAGCCCCCGCCGGAGGTCAGTGTCACGCTGTGAGAAGCGGCCTGCTTTTTCACGACGCCCTCGACGGTAATGGTCAGATCGGCAGTGACGTTCTCAACCGTGTAGCTGCCGCTTTCACCGGCCGTCAGCGTTTCGCCGTTGGCCTTGACTACGAAGTTGTCTTCCATCTCGTAGTCGTCGGCGATGGTGACGGTGAAGCTGTAGTCCTTGCCGTCCTCTACCGTGGCTTCTCCGGTCAGGGTATAGCCCTCGCCGGAGGTCAGGGTAATCGCATGGGTCAGGGCTGCGTAAGTAAAGTCAAAGAATTCGGCAGCAGACTGGTTCTCCCCGTCAACGTAGTATGCCATGCCCACAGCAACTGAACCAGCCGCACTCCGCATGAAATTCTCAACAGGAATGGTCACCGTCTTGCTTCCGTCATCGTTGGTCGCAACCGTGAGAGCCCCGCCGAGATTAATCTCGCTTTGTCCCGGGTACGTATTTCTGTAGAAGAAAACTGCCCCGTCATCCCCGGAAAGCACAAGATTGACACTTTCCGGATAGGTGAGAAGCACCTTTTCGGTTCCTTCAGGAATCGTCACATGGTAATACGGTGTGTTGATCGATTGACCCCACGCCGCTTCACCAACAACCGTTTCCACATACTCGACGGTCACATTTTCGCCGGATTCCGTGGTAATGTTGGTGTAATGAGCGGCTGCATCTGCCTCTGCGGCAAACGTGTTTACCGGCACAAGGCTGAACGTCATCACAAACGCCAGCAGGAATGCCAGTAGTCTTCTCTTCATAAACAGTCCTCCTTAAATATGGTATTGCAACGCCCGCAGGCGTAAAGCGGAATTCATTCCGGCCAGCTCCGGCACGTCGGGTTTACCGCTGCCGGGGCTTTCTGCTTATGCTGCACGTTTTTCAAACGCACAGTTTGTAGGTCTTCTGACTAACACGTTCGGACGAAACCGTCCACGCCGCTTCCCGCCTTCTCAGGTTTCCCCAATGACCCGCTTTCGCGGAAAGGAAGTCGGCTCCGTGCTTACAGCACGACGGGTCTGCCCGCCGTGTTCCGGTTTTGCACCGGATTCCCTTGTTCAGCTGAACAAGAATGCGTGTCTCCCGTTTCGGTCGGTCGCGCATTTGCCACAAAATAAGCCGGATATCTATTTGCACCGCCGGATAC
>ENA-OPCY01000431-OPCY01000431.1-human-gut-metagenome-genome-assembly--contig:-NODE-431-length-31505-cov-2.719968_pt1 | contig 31505 bp, 36 predicted proteins | sample MGYA00241568_ERZ501487 | MGnify/ENA primary metagenome ERZ501487 (study PRJEB25962, sample SAMEA2042574) | human gut metagenome | biome: human gut; feature: human-associated habitat; material: faeces... | reverse complement strand
ATTCCCACCTGTACCTCTGCATAGACGGGGAGCTGGCGGCGGTAATCTGCATCCACGATCCCCTGCGCCGGGAGGCACGGGAGGCGGTAAAAGCGCTGCACGAGAGCGGCTTTACCAACGTGGTGATGATGACCGGCGACAACCGCCGCACGGCGGAGGCTGTGGCCGCCGAGGTGGGCGTGGACGCCGTGTACGCCGAGGTGCTGCCGGAGGACAAGGCCGCGTTTATCCGGCAGGAAAAGGAAAAGGGACACACCGTTATCATGGTGGGCGACGGCGTCAACGATTCTCCCGCCCTCTCCGAAGCGGACGCGGGCATCGCCATCTCCACCGGCGCGGCCATCGCCCGGGAGATCGCCGACATCACCGTTGCCTCGGAGGATCTGTTTGCGCTGGTAACACTGCGCAGGCTCGGTGAGGCACTGATGGAGCGTATCCACGGCAGCTACCGCTTCATCGTGGGCTTCAACCTGGCGCTGATCGCACTGGGCGTGGCGGGGGTACTGCCGCCCACCACCTCGGCATTGCTGCACAACGGGTCCACCCTGGGCATCAGCCTGCGGAATATGACCGACCTGCTGGACGATGAAGAAAATACCCAAAAATAAACAAGCAAGTGAGGGAGCAGAGAGGCGGCAAGGTGCTTCTCTGCTCCTTGCAGGCATCGTGCGTTCAGCGTTAAGGTAGGCGGATAGACGCGGAGCATAACAAAGCCCGTATCAGTTTACCAGCTTGCCCTGGACTGCCTCTTGCAAAATCGACTTCTTGAGGGCTTCTGGGAATGCAGATTGAAGGTTGTTGAGATTGTTATAAGCGCTTGAGTAATGATCCACTATTGGAAATAGAACATTAAGTTTTTCGACAATCCTTATCTGCTCGGCAAATGGCGGCAGTGGTATGAGCGTCGACTCAAACACACCACGGGTAACGTGTTGTAGCCCCGCACTGCCGTGAGCGGCTTTAATTAAACTCCCTACACGCTGGTTAAGGGCGTACATATAGTACGGCTTAAACAGTGCGGTTTCATCAAAGAGAAGTTTGAAAATATGTTGATTTAAAACCGCCTCCTGATTCCTCCATATATGAGCGCCGAAGGATGTTCCTGGAGTCCCAGACCATGCAAAGAGAAGTTCACCACCATACAAATGCACATCTTCTTCGACCGACTTGTCATAGTAGTTAAATGGCGCTTTCTCATCGTTCAGATTCTGAATGCGAACAATAGGAAGCCCCATTACAGTCCAATCAGAAGACTTAAAAGCACGCCCGTTGAATAACTCTGTACAGTTGCGTACTCGCACCCACTCCCACGAATCGGGGATGTCGAACGGTACTTCATCCACCAGCGACCGCACTTCATCGCCGATGTTCTCATAAGGAGTATTATCAGAACTCGGCTGTTTAACGATTACCTCGGTAGTTTAACGAATACTCCAGTATTTCAACGATTACCTCAGCCGTTTAACGATTACAACGGCATGGAAGCCCGCAAACCCTCCAAAACGCACAAAACCCCGCTTCAGAATTGCCTGCAGCGGGGTTTGCTTATGTGCTGAAACAACCGAAAAGCCTTGTATCAAGCGGTTTTCGGGCATAGAAAAAGTCCACCGTAATTCTATCAAAATTACGGTGGACTTATGGCGGAGAGCAAGGGATTCGAACCCTCGAAACGCTTTTGACGTTTACACGATTTCCAATCGTGCTCCTTTTTGTAAAATTGCTAAAACCCTTATGTATCAACGGTTTCAGGGCTTTTCAGCCGCTCAAAAATCAGTGATAGTTTACACGATTTCTTAAAATCGGTGGTATACACGATTTCAGCAATATTAAATCACATTGCGCGCGGATTGTCAAGAAAAAGTTTAGGCTTTGGGGATAAGTTCGCCTACTTCATCCTTTATATCCTCTATATCTTTCTTTATTTCATCAAGCTTAACTTCATACTTGGCTATGATTTCAGCAAACTCGGCATTAATTTCTTGGCTGCGCTGAATGAAGTCCATTAGGTTACTTTCTCTTTGTTGGCTTTCTTCTTTTGTCTGCTTAAAGAAGTACCATATGAAGTAACCAAGCGCGCAAACACAAGCCACTGGAAAACCAAAAGACGATATAAGCGCGGTAAACTGTTCCATTATCTCGCCCCCTTTTATGATAGAGTTATTGAAAAAGTACCCGAAGGAACAGCAACAAAAGCGCCATTATTTTGTGCGTTTGGTATTGCCGCCTTGTATGATAAGTGAACATAGATTCCTGTTTCTGATATTTTTGTGTCGTAGGAGAACTTAGTAGAATTTGGAATTGATATACCCGTTGCGCTGTCTAAGTAATTACCATTACTTCTACATATAACTGTGCCGCTTACGGTTGCGCCAGTTGCTAAAATCGGCTTTGATAGAGGAATTGTAAATGTTGCCTCTTTTCCTGCCGATGTGACGAAGCCCGCCCAACAAGCGCTATAGTTACTAAAGGTTATTGTGTCCCCTGCTTCATAACAAAGCTTGGTATCTCCCTTATAGTAAATTGGTACATTAAAGTTAAAATCTGTTGCGCTCCAATCGAAGATGGGAGAAGTCTTAATCTTAACTTCACCGCTTAGTATTCCATCTGTGATTACTTCATCTAATGCGCGGGCTTGGAATGTGTATGCTTTTTGGTAGTCCAAGCCAGTGACATTAAACTGCGCGGAGTAGGTGTTGCCGCTTATTGTGGGCGTAGCTGTTATCCAACTCACATATGCGCCATCATCAGCCTTATAACGGTACTGAACAGTTAGTGTGTTTGATACCGCGCCGAAAGAGCCGTTAAAGTAGTTACCAGTAATGGAAAGTGAAACAGAACCTTCCGCGCTTGGTATGCCACAATCTAAGCCGCAAGTAAGCGCCTTATAATCAATAAGAGTAAGTGAAGGTGTATAATATCCCCACAAGCCTCTACTATCAGACGCTCCAAGTTTAAAGTTAGCGCTGCTAACCGCTTGTACTGTTGCGGAAGCGGTTACGGCAACCACCTTATTATCAAGGTAAGCCGCATATCCGTTTATGGTTGCTCTTTTTTTCGGCTGCGCGCTTATGTCGATTTGGGCTATACTATAACCCTTTATGAGCTTGCTTGCGTCCCCTGTAAGCGCAAGCGCGTTTTGGTTTATATCCTTAACTGTACCCGTAACTGTTGGCGTACAGTTTACAATAGTAAGCTGCCTTGGTACGCTGTGGCGTATTGTAGAGCCATTAACCGTTGTCTGTATAAAGAAATGTACCGTGCGCGTAGTCGAAGTAAGTGTAGCATCACGAAGCTTATTTCTTTCTGCCAATGTAAGGTTGAAGGTATATGAAGTCCCCGTTTTTGATACTTCGCGGTATGATATGTCATCAGTTGAACCAGTCAAGCTTATACAAACCTCCACCTTAGTGGCGCTGTTACCAAGAGGGTTTGTATAGTTGATGGTTGGGTTGTCCTCGTCATTAAAGTTTGGCGCGGCGGTTATTAAAGCCTTGCGCGCGATTGTATCTAATGTGCCTGTACCACTTGCGCTTTGTGTGCCAATATTCGTGCCGCTAAAGTTTATACCGAATCCTTGACTAAAAGAGTAAGAAAAGGTTTTTGTGCCGTCACTGTTATGGGCTATAACTGTACTTCCGCTTGCAAGTGTTTTTGTTGAGCTTGCATTGATTCCGAGTGTATTTGTGCCGCTGTACTTTGCGCCATTAACGGTTACATTCCACTTCTTACTTGCGCTTGAGCTTATAGAAGCATATTTATCTGTGATAAGTTGAAGCTTCCAACTAACCGTGGAGGTATTGTTGGTATTTGAAACGCTTGTGCGATTCCAACTAAATTTTAGAGTTAAGTGTTTTGCGGGAGTTATTGATTTACTGCCACTTGTAGCCATTTCTTTTCACCTCTCTTAGCTGCCAATCCAAAAGCACCCTGTTCTGTCGTATTTATAGTCCTCAAAACGGCTGTTATTGCCGATTATAAGGTAAGTATTAGCATGAAGGTTCTTAGCCTTTACACCTTCATTATTTGCCTGTAAGACGCTTTCCCCGCTACGGTAGACTGTCATACCATCTTCTGTAATGGTTGTTTTCATTTCGCGCCCGCTTTTCTCAACTGTCATTCCTTCTTCATTAAAGGTAAAGCCAGTTGAAGTGGTTACTTTGTCTATGCCGTTCTGCTCGATTTCCTGCCTAAACTCAAGAACTGCTTGCTGACTTTCAAGGCGCGCGCTTGCAATTTCAGTTGTTAGGTTATCAATATCACTGTTTAGTGAGTCAACAGATTCATTAATTTGTTGCTGTTGGTTTTGAACTGTGGCATTGATTGAGTTGACATTAATACGAAGCGCGGCTATTGCATCGGTGTTTTCGTCTGCTTGGCTTGCTACTATTTCAATTTCTTTATTAACCTTATCAACTTTAGCATAAGTTTGCTTAATACTATCACCAAGATTACTTGGCGCGCTGTTGATATCGTTTTCGTTTTCATTATCCTCATAGCTCCATTTTGTCTTTTCTGAAATGCCGCCATTATATTCTATGGTGTCATCAAGCACATATGAAATTGTTTGGCTGCCATCTTTTGTGATAAGGGCTACCTTGTCTCCAATCTCCAAAAGATAGTTGCCGTGCCAGTCACATTCAAATTGATTGAGTGTCAAACCTCCAACTGCGGCGAGGGCATTGTCAAGAAGTGCTGCCCTATCTTCTCTGTTGTCCCAAAATGGGTTATTGCGAATAAACTGAGTAGAGCCGCTTTCAGTTGTGGAGGCGCTTAGATTGTCCCCAAGCTCCGTGGCGCTGACGATTGTACCAAGGCGCTTATTGGTTTTGCTTGATAAGGTAAAGTATTTTTCCTTGTCAATCGTAAAGTTTGCATCACCATCTGAGCTTAACCGCCTAAAACAGATTTTGTGTTCGCTTGTGATGAAGTAAATTGTTTGTGTGACTTCCGCAACAGCATCTAAAGCCTCTCTTATCGTCTCTGTGCCTTCAAAGTTAGCGCCCGCCGCATAGGAAGTATCAAAACAAGTTTCATTTTCTCCAACTCCGCGTATGCTATAACCACTAAGCCCAAGCAACGCCGCGCAAGAGGCTATAAACTCTTTAATGGTGTAAGAGTCGGCAAGGGTAAGTTCTGAAACATTGTGCTTTGTAGCCTCATATAAAGCATCATAAGCAGTTATGGAAAGCGCATTGGTATTCTCGTCTCTGTGAACCTCAGAGACTTTGAAGCGTGGGTAAGCAAACAAAGAAGTATTCTTCCCATTCACCAACACATCCCATGTAAGGTTGATTTGATTTGCCGTAGTCACTGAGAATTGGCGGCTAACATCACGAACCTTTATATTCATTTTTTGGCATATTCCATAACCAAAAAACTTCCCTTGCCCTACTCGTTCAACCGTGAAGCTTTGAAGGTTATCAGCAGCTTTGAATGTGTATTTAGTGCTTGTGCCTTCGTACACATAAGCGCGCGCGGTTATATGGCGAACATCAGAATTAAGTTGGGATAGAGCGGCTGAATTATTTATCATTTCTCTATCCCTCCTTATAATTCCTTAAAGGTTATTGTAAAAGCCTTGTACAATGTCTTAGAATCTTGAATTGTGTAATACTCAACCTTGACATCTGAGACGATTGTATCAATAGTGGTTAGTTGTTTTGTTTGCGGGTTTAAAAAGCTTATTTGGCATTTGAAGCTGTTTAGTGCCTCTTGTAAAGTTGCCATTTTAGCACTATCCAAGGGAATTATTGTTGCTTCAATGGAACACTTTGAATTAATTAAATCAATTAAAGTATTGCCCGCCGCGTTTGTTTGCGCGTTATAGTTAAAGCTCTTATCAACCTTTAAACCGCTTACAAAGGAGGAATAATCAACTCCTTTTATTTTTAAGTAACTCATTAACTATTCCTCCTTAAACTATAACTAACGGTAAGTTGCCCGTCTGCTTAGTAAGCGCATTGATACTATCAACGCTTATTTGTCCGAAAGTCTTTCCATCTACTTGTAGAACTATGTTGCGCCCGCCGCCGAGCTTGTCCGAGAGTCTATCAGCTATCTTATCAAGCCATTGTGTATTGTTCTCAAGAGGCACTATTGCTTCTGCGCCCGCTTCACCTAAGCCGCCGAGCCTGCCGCCGCTTGTGAAGAATGTTGGCTTATCAAAAACACCACCGCGCGCGTACCAATCAACGGCGAATTTAGGAACTTTGGGGGGAGAAATGCTAAATTCACCAGTGATTTTTAAGTGCGGCATTTTAAGTTTCGGTAAGCTCCAAGTGAAGTTGAAAAAGCTTCTGATTTTTTCAATAGCATTTCTTACTCCGTCTTTTGCAGCATTTATCTTGTTTGTTATTCCGCTCTTGATTCTATCAAATATGCCGATTATAGAATCTTTCATGGATTCAAGCTTTGATACTGCGCGCTTGGCGGCATTTGAAATACTCGCTCCCATATCACCTACAAATCTGCCGAACATACTTGTTTTAATATATTCAAATAAGCCCTTAAACAGATTCTTAATAATGCTAAAGAGAGCCTCAATTAGCGCGGGTAATGACTTGCAAATACCACCAATAAGCGCATTTATTCCCTTTATAATTTGCGGTAAGAGTGTTGGTATAGCATTACTTATTTCCATTACCAGTTCTGGCAATGCCGCAACAATTCCAAGTATAATAGCAAGTACGCCTTCAATAAAGAGCGGTAAGTTGCTCGTTATAATATTAATCAAGTCGGGTAAAATTACCACAACTTCATTAATTAAATCAGTTACTCCCTTAATAAGTGGAGGAAGTAGTTCTTTAAGTAAGATTGAAATTTGCGGCGCGAGTTGTTGAAGCAGAGAAGAAACGCCAGTTGTAACATGGGGTAACATGGTTACTATTTTCGGCGCAACATTCTTTACAACCGTTAAGGCACTATCAACTAAATCTTGAGTAAGCGCGGTAATATCTGCGGAACTATCCATTAAGCCCGTTACCCAGTTTTGGTAAGCGGATTTAGTCATATTAATAGAACCTTGAATAGTTTTGCTTGCCTCTGCTGACGAAGTTCCAGTAATGCCCATTTCTTTCTGCACAACATGGATTGCATCTACTATATCACTATAGCTTGATACATCATACTTAATGCCTGAAATTTTTTCCGCGTCTTTAAGAAGGCGCTCCATTTCTTCTTTTGTGCCGCCGTAACCAAGCTTGAGGTTGTCAAGCATGGTGAAATTCTGCTTAGAAAAGCCCTTATAGGCATCTTTTACGCTTTCCATGGTTGAACCCATTTTATTGGCATTATCTGCCATATCTGTGATTGCCAAGTCTGCGTATTTTGCTGCCTTTTCAGTATCGCCGCCGAGTGACTGTAAAAGACTTGCACTAAAGCTTGTAGCCAACTCCATATATTCATTGGCGCTCATTTGCTGCATTTTATAAGCTTTTTGAGCGTTTTTAAGCACTGTATCGCTGCTGTTTTTGAAAAGAGTCTCAATGCCACCAACTAATTGCTCATAATCACCGTAACTTTCAAGAGCCTTCTTACCAAGAGCTATTACTGCGCCCGCAACGACTCCCATGCCCGCCGCAACGCCTTTGGTAACTTTTAACATTCCATTACCCATTACCTTGAAGGCTTTTCGCGCCTTTTCGGTATGCTTAGAAACTTTATCTTTAAAATCACTAAAGGTTCTCTTGGCTTCATTAACATTCTTCTTTAAGTCGCTAATTTCCGCTTTTATTACTACTTTTAATTCTTCGTTCATCGCTCCACCTCCTTCTCAAAATTTTTGTTAAAGGTTTGTGCGAATTGTTTAAACCTCAGCATAGATAATTCTTGCTTTTTATTTTGTTTTTCTTCTCTTATCTGTTCCACGTCAAAAAGATTTGGATAAACTTCTTCTATTGGAGGTATTTCTATTGAAGTATTAAAGACTCGACTTAAATTAATACCGATAAGCCCCGCAAGAATATAATTGTTTTCGGCTTTCTCTCTCGCGCGCGCCTTATAAACTTCTTGCTTTGCTTCAAAAAGCCGCTGCAATTCGCCGAGTGTCATTTCCCAAAATTCTTTCTCACTGATACCAATTTCAAGAGCTTTTTTCAGCCAATTAACAGTTGCTTTTTCAAAAGAAAAGGAGGGAAAATTGATTTCCGCTTCTCCCTCCGTTGTTAGTTTTTTTCAACTTCGCTTTCTGCCTCTGAGGGTATAAGCCCCGAAACGCGGTAAATGTCAACAATAACCTTAACAAATTCCGTGGTGTTGTGTCCTTCGTTAAGCCAAGCATCAAAAATATCATAGCTATCGTTTAAAGTAATGCCATGGTTTAATGGCTGCAAAGCTTCGTTGAGAACTGCCACCATAGTTGTTATTGTGGGTAGTTCATCCCCATCTCCAAAAATAGCAAGAGGGTTACAACCTATTACCTTTTCAAGTCTTACCACGCCTCTTGTGTTAAGACGAAGCTTATAGTTTTTATTTCCTATGTTAAAATCTACATAAAGCATTTGAATCTCTCTCCTTTTAAATTATAGTAGGGAGAGTAGGAGAGAATTGTTTACTCTCCCTACTCCCTTATAAGGGTTAAGCCCAAGCCATAGCGGTATTAGGCTTTATTGCGAGTGTGTAACCAAGTGCCGCGTTGACTCCTGCGCCGTCAAGCTTGACGGAAGAAGTACCGCTAAAAGTGCAAGTGGTTGTGTCGGGAAGTGTTACCTTCCAAGTTGAAGTGCCAGTGAGTCCTACTAAAGTCTCAAACTGGGTTTTATCATAAAGGAACTTAAAGGCAATAGAATCGCCATAGTTCTTTATGCCGTCCATATACATGTGTGCATCATCGGCAAGAGTCGTGATTTCGATAGCTTCACTCTCGCCGCCGAGCTCAGGTATCTCTTGAAGGTTGGTGAGCTGCGTAAATTCTGCGGCTGCGCCTGTTTTATATGATAAGGTAATACCCTTACTAAGAACTCCCATTTGTTCATCTCTCCTTAATCAAAATTTTCTAAAGCTAAGCACTCATAAGTTAGTATCTTTTGTATCATTGTTGACGATTTGTCATAGAGTTCGCCGCTTGATATTCTCTTGAATCCCAAGGGCTTTAGGACTCTATCTATTTTTGCCGCTGTCGATTGTAGAAGGGCTATCTGATTTCCCCATACCTTGATTTGGTATGTAATTCGGCTATACCCGATTGTATCCCCTGTATCGGTTGCGGCGTTATTAAGTTCAAGATAACTTATGCAAGGTACTTTTTCTCGCGCGGTTAGTTCCATTTCATAGTGAGCGGGGAGAATGGTGTTCAAAGCACTAACCAACTCTTTACTATAATCAACCATCATTCATTACCCCCTCTTTTAGTGTGTCTACTATTTTTTGTCTATTTTCATCAAGGCTTGGGCGCATAAAAGGTTGCGGTTTAAGTCCGCTTGTACTGTGCCATTTGCCTTCATCGTCTTGGTAGTTCCAAGGCACTTCTTTTCTGCCGTTTCCTTTTTCCGCAAATAAGCCTGTACCATATTCGATATATGGCGCATATTCAAGCGGCGTATATATGATACCTTCCAAGCCTTCCACTTTACTTGTGATTGAGCGGCGAAGCGCGCCAGTATCTTTTGGCGCTTTCTGCTTTGCGCTTCTTTCAACAAGTAAAGTTGCCGCTTCAAGGCTTTTTTTAAGTGCGGCTGTGTCCGACATTTTATTAAGCCGCTGCATTAGGTTCTCTACGCCTTCAAATTCAATATCCATTGCTTATTACTTATCGCGCAGAAGTCGATTGAAGAAAGACTTGTTTAAGTACCCCGCGCGGCTGCATATAAAGCACTTTAAGTTTTTCTTCTCCATATTGAATTATATAGGTATCATTAATATCGGAATTGGTAAGCCCAATATATGAAGCTTCACTATATGGTGAAGTATCGGAAACGGTTTGCGTAAGTACATATATTGCCATTTTGATTGTGCCTTGCGGCTTGTCTGTTGGTGTTAGTTGTCCGTACTCGTCATAGTCTCCAAGAAGGAAGTAGCTATAATCTCTCATATCGTTATTAATCAAGCTTACTACCCCCTCTTAAACAACTTTGATTTTTCTTTTTCGCTTTAAGACTTCCTCTATCTCTTTTGGATAGCCATCTACATAGCTTTCGCTAACTCCACTAAAAGACTGCGCCGCAAGTCCTTCATTATTAAGCCGATTTAGCTTAATTTTGGCAATCTGAAAGGCGCAAATTTCAAGCTCATAATCAATATTACGCTGTGTATAGGCTTCGACTTCGGCAAGTGCCATTTTCAGTGCAAGCCCAATTTGCGCCTCTGTATAATTATCTGCCGCCGCGCCCAAGAACGCTTTTAATTCATCAATCATTCTGAACGCCCCCTATTAGTTGACTTTAGGAAGCGGCTTGAGTTATCTTGCAAGCCTTGGTTGCATCGGTGAGCGCGCAAACGTAGCAATCACGAAGATAAATTGAGTTCTTACGGGTATCTGCGTCTCTATCCTGCTCAACCTCAACATCCTTCTTGAGGAAAAGTGTAACGGCTTCCTTGGTAAGAACATAAGCCTTGTTGGTAAGAGCCTTAGTAGCTACTACGGGAATGCCCGCGATAGTGCCGACTTGTCCGTTATAGACAACCTCGCCCATTCTTGCGGCTTTGTAGTCTGCGTCCTTGCGGAGAGCTGCCTTCCAAGCATTGGGGATTATGATGAAAATGCCGCTTTCATCCTCAACATTAAGAGCGGAGATAGCGTCAACGATAATATCGTAACCAATTTCCTTACCCTTGGGGAAAGTCAAGCCCTGTACAAGCTCAGTTGAACCCGAACCAGTAGTAGCGAGAGCGCCGTAGAAGTCGGAAGTCATCTTGTTAGACATAACGGAAGTTGCGCCCTGTATGCCCATGTCAACGATAGCATTATCCTTCATAAAGTCCTCGTCAAAATAGTCAAAAGCCTGCTGAACCATCTTAACGATATAATCCTTACCAACATAAGCAATAGAACCGCGAACAGTATTACCTGCGCCCGCGGCAAGCTCTTCTGCCGTGCCAGTATAGGTATAAGTATTAATTGTCTTTGTCATGCCCGCTGTGCCGACGAGGCTATCGTCAATAGTCATCATGGAGCGCGCATTAATCTTAGTTGAAAGTATATCCTTAGCCTTAGCTTCGATAACTTTGTTGCTATAAACTGTATTTGCCATTATTAAAACCACCTTGTAAAATTAATTAATTGAATAACCTCTTGAAAACTTCGGGTTGGTTCTTCTCAAGCTCTGAAAGCTCTGCTATGCTCATTTTGGCAACTTTTTCTTTTGTAAGCTCGCCGCCCGATATACTATCCTTCTTGGGTGAGTTGCCCGCGAGTCTTTTGTCAACTTCTGCTTTAACGGCTGCTTTAAAAAGTTTGTCAAGCTTGTCAATGTTGGCTTGGCTTGTCTCGATATCATCCGAGATAAGGATAATATCGGCGAACTCCGCGCTCAGTCCTCTTGAACCAAGAACGCTTTTAAGTTCGCTTTTGTTCTTCTCAACTTGGAACTGTGCCAACTTTTCACGAAGCTCTGCGATTTCATTATCTTTTTCGGCTTTTTCTCTTGCGTCACCGTCAAGCTTAGAAAGTGAAAGCTGCTTTTCGTATTTCTTCTTTTGAGTTGAAAGTGCTTGTGTTACTCGCTTATCTGCTTCGCTCTGTACAAGCGCCATAACTTCTTCCTCTGTAAACATTTTCGGCTTACTATCCTGCGCGCCCACATCGTTGCCGTTCGTGCTATCAATAGTACCTTTTTCCATAATTTCCTCTGCCATTTTACTTTTCCTCCAAAATAAGTTATATCCTTGGATATCCCTTCTAAATTAAGTTGTTTCTTTAACGTCTTGCCCCTAAAAAGACTCTACCACGGGCAAAATACAACAACGACAATTCGGATGTGCGGGAATCGGCACTGAAGCGCCTATGGGGTAACGCTTCTTGTGCAACCCGCCGCACACTTTACATCTTCGCTCATCTTCATCTGCCCATACTTCAACTTGGGTAATACCACTATCCTTGTACCTCTGTAGCGCGGCTTGTGTTTGAATGTGCGCTGTTTCGGTTCTCACTATGGTGTCGGCGCGGGAATAGCTGACATTGAACCGCTCTTGTAAAAGCTGTTTAAGTTCGGTTGGCTTCTTTCCCGTGACTACACAATGCACAAGCTCATCATTAAGTGACTGTACAAGTTTGTTGGTGTTGTCCCATACTCGCGCGCTAAAGTTCTTACCATCGGCAACCCATACTTGGTTTATAAGTTGCTTGATTGTTGAGTTGTCGATGGTTGAGTAAGTCGAAGAAGTAGGAAGTGATATGGAATCATACACCGCGCGCCACTGTTTTTCAAACTCCTTCGACATTAAAGATATCTGCTTATCTCCCAAGTTATCAAGCTCTTTACTAAGTTGCGCTTGCATCTTCCAGTATGTATCAAGCTTGTATAAGTCGGCTATTGTTGGTTCTTTGCCGTCTGCCATGGAAGCTAAGAGTTTGTTGTAAGTAGCTTCAAAATCGTTTATGGTTCTCTCCATAGCTGCCGCATAGTATTTTTTTTGTTGCGCGCGGATTGCGCGAACACTTTTATTTGTTATGCGGGCTTGACTTGAAGCCATTCTTTCTTCCCAATACTCACTCATTTCCTTTCACTTCCTAAGTAGTTTTTGCGCTTAGTCGGTATAATCATTTGCGCCGAAGCCATAAACACTAAGCTGCTCTTGGTTTTGCTTTTTGACTGCTTCAAGCTCCGCGCCGACATCCTTGATAAAAGGAAGCTGCGCGAGAAGTGTAGCATCACTGATAGTTCCTTTAAGACTGTTGACGAGGTTAATTGTCTCGGTAAGGTTGATGGGAAGGTTACGAACAAAATTAATATTAATATCGCGCCATGCTGCTTCACTTGCCTTTAAGTTAAGCACATTACAAATAAGCTCAATGCGGCGCTGTAGGGCTTTGGTGAATCGTGCCACAATGCCGCTTGCTACGTTCTCGAATCCAACAAGCTTATAGGCAAGTGCTGTGCCGCTCTGAGCGAGGAAGGTTTCATCTGCCATATCGGGGCAAGCAGTTACTTTGAAGATATTCTTCTTTATGTTCTCCAAAATATTGACGATTTGTGTATCGTTAGCGTTCTTGGTAAGCCAACTTGCTTCTGCGCCTTCGGGAAGAACAAGAACACGGTTCTCTTTCATTGCGTTTATATCGTCTGTTTCTGCGTCTACTCCCGTAAAGGTGAGGTAAGCATCAACCCACGCATTAAAGTCATCAATCTCGCTTGATTGAAGCTCATTATAAGCATCGTTCAGAGTTATAACTGAGTTGAAAATATTTTCTTCGTTCTCGTTTAAATAAAAGACTGTAACGGGTACATCTCCGAAGTAGTGCGGCTCGGTGTCAAGCTCAGTGAGCGCGCCGCCCATTCCAAGAGTTGTATAGTGGCGTACTGTGTTCTTGTCATAGACTTCGATTACGAAAGTATTATCGGTATCATCAATGGCGTTGAGCTTATACCAACGCACGAAGTAAAGAAGTTCGCAGTCAAGGGTATTGTCAAAAATCGCAAAGCAATTAAGCGGGCTTATTTGACTGTAACGAACTTGAGAATACTTGTCTATCCATTGGAGTTCATAAGCCACACCATACACAAGTGCATTGGTTATCATTGACATATCTTGCGCGGCACTGTCATTATAGTTGAGAGTGTCTTGTATGTCGGTTATATCTTCATTACTGGAATAGCTTACGGGTTTGCCGCAAATGTAGCCGCCGTAAGTATCTGCTATTATTTTACAGTAATTGGTAATTATATGGTTACATTCCTTTGAAGCGTCACTATACGACTTGTTAAGAATAGCGTGCTTGCCGCGATAGTAGTTATCCCAAAGTTGAAGCTTCGGGCGCTCCGTAGTCATGAACCTATTAAGGATTTTTTGTAAGAGTTCCTTTGTGAGTTCAATATTCTTACTTAAAGTGAACATTTATCTTTTTGCCTCCTTCTTAGTTATCATACTTTGCTAAAATGCGCTCAAGCTCTGCGCCGTACTTTTTGCGTTGTCCCTTGGGGATGTATGAAGCAACGGAAAGTAAGTCCGCTTTTACTTCTGCGGCTTCAATTATCTTTGTTGTTGATTTCTCAACAATACTGTTTACTTCATTAATTGTCATTGGCTACGCCTCCAATTTGTCTGAGCGCTTCTTCTAATTGTTCGGGTGTTGCTTCGTCCGTCTCTGTTTGTGGCTGCTCCGTCCATACTTGGACTATTTCGGTTTCTGTTTCTGCCCATGAACTGAGATAGCTTTTTCCATCAGAAGGGCTATCTGTTAGGATTATTGGCTTGTAGCCATTAGCAAGATATATAGCAGCATTATTTGTGAAGATATATGATTCTTCGGTTTTTAAAGGATTTGGCGCGCCTCTGAGCTCGCCGTCTATAAGTTTTCCGTATATCATTTAATCACCCCCATGTGAAAGAGCCTGTACCCTGATTGTATAAAGTCCGCCGTCTTATTAAATCGTACATACACGGCACGCCGTCAGCATCGAGGCACGGGCGCATATCGCAAACAAGCTCGCCGTTTTCATAGAATCGGCAATAATAAATCTGTGATTTGCTCATATTGGTTGCACCCGTCGGAGTGTGTCGGGCAAAGAGGTATATTGCCCGTTCGGGTCCGACATATCCTGCGTCCTCAATAGCTTGTGTTCTTTCTTTACCCGCGCTGTCTGTCACTTTGAATAATTTCCCGATATTGCGCAAAGTTATCGGTTTTTGCATACCGCTTACATTGATATTGTTACCGGCACTGCCCCGTCCAAGCCATAGAAGTATACCGGCAAGTACGATTGCAAATTTATATTTTGCGGCATTCGAATCCATTGCCCCTAAATCTGTTCCGTCGTCCGTGTCGGGAGCGCTGAATTTAATCTCAACATCGCTGCTTGCGCCGTACCTGTAGCCCGTGTCTATCCACTGCGCGCCGGAAGCCTGCAAATAATCGACTGCGGTATAGCCTTCGGGTAATTGCTCTGAATCTTCTAATACAGTTCTTCTTACCATCATGCGCCTTCACCAACCTTTTGTATGCTAACGACTTTATTAATAATTGTAATTTCCCAAGTTTCGCCATTCTTCACTGTTGGCATCTTGCCTATGTATTGAACGGTTGTGGGAAAAGCAAGCTCAATATCTCCTTCATCCGCAAAAGTAACCCACACAGTACTGGCGGCAACCGTAGGCGTTGAGGGAGGGTTAATTGTTAGTTTATGAACCTGTTTTAAAATATAATAGCTGTTATCAACTAAGTTCAAAGTCGTTGAAGCATAGGAAGCGTAGTTATAAATTTTTGGCGCTAAGGCTATTTTATTGGTTCTTCCATTAATGTATAAGGCTGTTGAGGAAGTAGTATCTGTTGATAACTTATCAAGGGCGGGTTTGTTATAGTGCATATGCGGCGTATAGGAGAGCAAAAAATCAAGTGCTCCTTTTACCCCATTTTCTTGTTGAGTTGGGGTAAGCTTGGAGTGTGTGTAGGTTATATCCTCCGCGCGCAACATAAGCGCAAAATCATCTACTTGCGGCATATCTGTTTTTGAAGGTTGCCAAGAGATTTGGTTTTTATTAATGGAAGGCTTGTAATAGCCGCCATCTTCACCATCTTTACCCTTTAAGAGAGCTTCGGAAAAAGAAAGAGAAGCGTTGTTCTTTTGAAATTCAATCATTCTTGCGCCTCCTTAAACCACATAAATTCTTGCTTTAAAGTTTATATCTTCGCCATTGTGGGCTATTGTGTAGAAGTAACGGGCGCGCGCTTTGTGAGTAGGAAAAGTAAACTTAAACTCCCATCTCTCCGCATCTGTATAGTAAGTCCCGCCTACTTCCTCTATAAGTGCGCCGCCTTCGTCAAAAATACGAAGCGCGCAACCATCCGTTATAGTCGTTCCATCATTTTCTCGTATCGCTGCGGTTATCGTTACATCTTCTCCATCAGACGTGCGAACCGCGTCATATAAGTATTCAATCACTTAACATCTTCCTCCTTCTACGTTTAAAAGCCAAGACTTGCTTTATTCACTGTCTTTAGCCTTGTATTTGTGTAAATATCGCTATACCCATATCTGCAAGCATCTATGGCGTGACTCCATTCATGGGTTGTATTGTCGGTGTATTCACCAGTTTGTTTTGACTTGATATAAGAGAAGTTCTCAAGTTCGGTTATAAAGTTCTTGCACTTTGGGCTTACCACAATAAGGTTATCTTGAAGGAACATTAAGCCCGCTTTAACGCTGCCCGCGCCCTTCTTACAAGATTCTGCGCGGAGTCCTTCTTGACGAAAGTAGTCAATGCTGCGCGCTTCGGCAGAGTCAACAAAAACCTTCGTTTTAGCCAGTCCCATATCACGAATTGCGCCCGCCAGTTCTCCAAGTTGGCAACCGCTTTTATAAAATTCGTTAAAGACATAAATGGTTTTGTTTTCTCTGTCGTAGAGAGTATCAATAATTGCGGATTTATCAACAAAGCCTATATCCATTCCCGCGCGGCGCTCAAGTGTGCGCGCAAGCTCCATTTCGTTGAAGGCTTCTACTCGCCAGTTAGTGATTACTAAGCCCTCACTATCAACTCCCCACTCACCCAAGCCGTAAACACGATACTTAGATGGGTTGCGCGTTGCCATTTCTTCCAGTGCTTTGTAGTTCTCCTTATCGAGGAATGGGTTATCTTTATAGGTTGAATGAGTATAAAGAAAGCTCTGCGGCGGGTTCTTCTCGCAGAAGTTATAAAGCCAATGGTTTTTGGAGATTGGATTGAACGCCATTATTATTTGCTTATTTTCGACTGCCCCGCGCAAACGTAGGTTCAACTGCTCAACTATGGCTTGCGGCACTTCAAAAGCTTCTTCAATGAACACACAACCAATATTGTTAAGAGAAAGGAGCTTGGTTTCTTCATCAAGTCCAGTAAAGATTATCTCGCTTCCATTCGGAAACTTTATGTTAAAGTCGGTTTCCCTTATTTTGACGTATTGGGTAAGCTTCCATTTTGAAAGAATATCTTTGAAAAGGGAAAAACAAGTGTTGCGAAGTGTTGCGGCGGTTCGGCGGCAGACAAGAACGCGGATTGGCTCGTTAAGACAACGCACAATTAGTTTTTGGGTTATGAAGTAGGATTTTGCGCTGCCCGCGCTTCCCATGTATACTTCCCAACGATGGGAGTAGTCAAAAAGAAGCGGAAAGTATTTTGGTACAAAGAGAGACTTGGAAAGCTTGAGGGTTATTTTGTTGTGGTTCTTCTCGCTCATCTTTCCTGCCTCCTTACAATGCGCGCGAGCTTAATTTTATTCAATAATTTCTACTACGGTATCTGTTTTAACTTCCGCTTGGATTTTCTGAACTGGCGCATATCCGAGGCTGTCAAGTATGTATTTTGCCGCCTTAAAATCACCATCGCGCGCAAGCTGTTCAATAGTTGCTTGAGCCATTAGTTCATTATCTTTCCACTTCTCTTGCAGTCTTTTTGAAAGATATTCCTTGAACTTGGGTTGTTTGCGCCATGTAGAGTAAGTATTATTACTTAGCTTAAATTCTTTACAAAGCTCCTTAGCAGTTTTAAGTGGGTTAGCTATCATAAATTCAATAAAGTCCATTTGGCGAACGCTTAAAGGATTTTCTGCCATTTTTTCTACCTCCTTTTTATGTTAGAAAAAAGCGTAAGCTATTGCCTACGCTTTTATGCATTATGCGGCGTATTCGAGCACACCCAACAAGCCGCCTTCTTTCTCGATTAACGATAAGGGTAAGAGATAACAGTAAGTTATCTGTTCGGGATGGTTTATCTCTTTTGCGCGCCCGAATCGATATAAGCTCCGAAGCGTTTTAAAGTCGATGAAGTATATCTTTTGTTCACACTCAGAAACGATACAATAAACTTCATAGTCTGAGTACATATTGCCCTTTACTTTGGTGTTTTCTCGCTTATAGTAGACTGCTTCCTCGCAGAGTATATTATGGGTTTCCCCTATGCGCGAGTCGTTCTTAACTTCAATGTAGAAAAGGCTTCCATCTTGCGCGCGTGCCTCAATATCTCCTTTGTGGTAGAATTGCGGCACGTCTCCAACCGCGCGGAAAGTATATTTGGTTGTAGAGGAAGAAAGTAAAGAACAAACTAAGTGTTCAGCTTTCTTTGCCTCGTTTAAGTCATAGTAAAATGTTGATACCATTATCCTCCCTTCTTGTTTTGGTTTTGATATTTCGTTGCGGGCATTAGCGGTATGAACTAATGCCCGCTATATGAAGGAAGCTATCGAGGGAATTTATAATGGCTTTCGTTCCCTTTCACTTCCAAGTAGAGTTTTGCAGCTTAGTGTATATTTTTTTCGTTCCAAAATTCGGATTCATAGAAATTTCCGAGAACTTCGGCACTTTCGTTTAAGTTGTCTATAGGTTTGTTAAGCTCGTCCACCTGCGTGCGGACTCCGTTCAGACTTTGACGGCGCGCGGCGCGGCACTCTTGGATTGTGAGATAGTGGTTAGATATGAGCTTATCGATTTTTCGGGTTTGAATGTGTTTGATGAGTATAATTGCGGTTAAAGAGAGAACGAAAAGAGAAATAAGAGTTATTATTATTGACATAGTTAAAAACCTCCGTAAATGTGAGTTAGATTACAATGCGCGCGCGCCCCTTGTACGAACCATACCACATAACCCTCGCGCGCCTTGTGGGTTAGTGGGTAAGCAAATATTTAAATTTCAAGTATTTTGTTTACGATGTACTCTGCTTCTTCGTGGGAGAAGTCAAGAGTCTCGATATATTCAATGCGCTCCTGCGCGGACATTGCGCGGAAGTTCCAGCAGATAGCATCAAGCCACTTCTTTTCCTTTCGGATATATCCATCACAACCCACTTCATCATAAAGATAAGAGAAGTCCTTCTTTTCCTTTTCCTTTTCCTTCTCTTTTTCTTTCTCATTTTCCTTTTCCTTATCATTTACATTTACATTATCATTTACATTATCATTGTATTGGGGTTTCTTAGGGTTTTTTAGGGTTTTTAGGGTTTTTGTTGAAGTGCTATAAATGTTTGGAAATTCTGCTTTCATTACTCTTATTCTGTATTCAACTGTTTTTAAGCTTACGCCTAAAGTGTCTGCAATGACTTGTTGCGTCACTCCATTTGAAAGCATATCCGCTATTTCTTTTAGTTGTAATTTTTCTATTCTTTTTTCTTCCTCTGTCTTAACTTTATTACAATATGCTTTATTGCTTTTCTCTGCCGTGTATTCTCTATTTTTTAATAGGCGGCGTATCTCCTTATCATCTGTCTCAAACTTGCCGCCGAGCCCTAAGATAGTAACTCCGAACATTAACTCAAGGGCTTTTTCGACTTCTCCATCTTCGTACAAGTCAATAGCGTTCTCGAAGTCTACTAAGTTTATAAGCGCGGTATCTTTTATTCGGCTTTCAATATCATATTTCATAGCTTTGTCCTTCTGTCCTTTTGTATTTTTAAAGAGAGGGTACGGGCGGACAGTTCCCTTAGAGAAAATAGCTACTTTTCCTTCGCCCTCTCGCTATTAAGTGGATTTTCTTTTAATTCGCTAAAGAAAATTCGTCAAAATTTGAAAAAATTTTGAAATTTAGGTTTCAGCAGTGAATAGGTAGTCATTCTTTCTGCTTTCGCTTTCAACAAGATACCCTGCTTTTATCAACTTATCTACTGCGGCATAGGCGCTTCCAGTAGATACTCCGTAGGCTTCTGAGAACTCTTTTGGCATATAGTCAAACTCATATCCATTTGGCATGGAGCAAAGATAGATATAGAACTTAAAGGCTACTTCTCCGCTTATGTTGCGCGCGGCAGTAGTAAGTTTATTTATTGAGATATAAGAGTTGTCTTGTTGGTTTGTTGCGTTCTGTTTAATAATGATGTGCGCCATTGTTAATTCCTCCATTAGTTTTTTATCCTGTGGTTTTTCCTACCAGTATTATGTAGGCATTTCTAACTTTCTCTTTATAAATCTCGTTCAAATTTTAGAAAAAATAAAAATTTCAATGCGTCTGCTTGATTTTCCCTGTACCTTGCGTTATACTTACATTGCGCGCAAGCTTAAAACGAAAGGAGAACGTACTAAAATGGATTACTCAACCATGACTATGGAGGACATCATCAAGTGGTGTCAAGAAAACAAGCAAGTAAAGTGGCTTAAAGAAGAAGCCAAAAAACAAATGCCTTACAAAGTCTATCCCCGTATTAAGGTAACAGACGCAAGCGGAAAAACCGTTTCCAAGGCTGATAAGTCGAAGCCCTATACCGTTGAAATGCGCCCTATAACCTACATTCAAATTAAGCAGGATTTTGTGCGTAAGTTCATGCCCGAGCTTATCCCGCATAAGGATAAGAAGCCCTCTTTTTATGAGATAATCGAAAACCTGTAAAAATATTGTAATTTTTGCCCCTTGCGCGTGTTGTAAGTATTGGAGTATAGTTTTATGCCCGAAGGGTTAAAATGGCAATACAAGCCAATTTTCGCAAGATTTTGCGCTAAAAATGAAAAAGAACCTTTTAGCCGTTATGGTTAAAAGGTTCTTTTCTTTTTTTCTTTTTACTTACGATTGCGCGCGAGCTTAATTTCTTTTCTTCCGAATTGTCTTTCCGCTCGTTACTCGTTGTTGAGAAAGCGCGCTATGTTTTTCTATCTTTTCTTTTACATCTTGTGCATAAAGATTAGCGTATCTCTGAGCCATCTTCAAATTAGATTGTCCTAACGCCTTTTGAAGAGAAAGAACATCTCCGCCATCAAGAATCCACATTTTAGCAAAAGTGTGCCTGAAAAGGTGAATTGAAGTCTTATACACTCCGCGTGAACGATTATAATTTGCTATAGATTGATACAAGCCTTGCCGCGACATTTTCTCGCCATACTTAGTAGCAAATAACGGCTTATCCCACAGTGGTTCTCCGTCCTCGTCACTTCGATAGTCTCTTATAAAATCTTCTAATACTTCTACTAAGCGCGTTGGGAGTCCCTGTCTTGAAGTGCGGCGATTCTTTTGAATATTGATATTAACATAGCCCTCCTCTATATCAATATCCTTAACTTTTAAATTAAGAATAGTTTGCGCTCTATTCCCCGTACCGAGAAGATAATTCACTACCACCCAATCTCTATTCTCTACATAATCTTCCGTAGATGGTGCGCGCAGTAATAAATTAATTTCTTTTTCCGTGTACACTTCTTTAATTGGCGGCTCAGTGTTCTTTATCTTAATGTCTCTCTTATCAACATAACCGCAGTCCATAGCATAATACATAAATGCGCGGAAGTCGCGGAAGTAGGTAAGAACCGTTTGTTCGCTAACCTCTCTATATTCAACTAAATAATCTCCAAAGTCGCGTTGTAACTCCTCATTCTCAAGCATAAGAATAGGAAGCCCGCAACCCGAATCGGCATAAGGATTCTTAGAGCCTTCGGGTGCTCTTTCCATAATTAATTCATCATCTTCCGAATACCATCTTGCAAGAAAATCATTAAAAACATTAAAAGTTTGTAAATAGTGCTTAATAGTTGCAGGAGAATTGCGGCGAGCCTTTTGTTCTTGAAGAAAAGCCTGCTCAAACTTCCAAAGTGGTTGCATTTTGTCTATAACTTCTCTTTGTTTTCTATGAATTTGGTATTTTGGAACAACTTCCTTCATAACCTTGAGTGCGGCGGCTTCTCGTCTTGCGTATGAATCTGTGGCGTACTTCTTATATTCTTCACTTTCGGGTACATCAGAGGGAAGAATATCCACCTCAATTTCAAAATCTCTTCGCTTTTTTTCCATGTTTTTTTTGTCCTTTCTCTCTTTTTCATAAAGTAGAAAAAATAATGTGGCGTGTTTGTGCATAAAGTTTACACGATTGTTTTCGTTATAACCTATCACGATTTCCATTTTTTGAGGTTTACACGATTTCCATTTTAATTCCTTTCTTTAATATTGTTTGAGAAAAAGAAAAGCCGAAAACCCTTATGTATCAAGGGTTTCGGCTTTGGCGGAGAGCAAGGGATTCGAACCCTCGAAACGCTTTTGACGTTTACACGATTTCCAATCGTGCTCCTTCGACCAGCTCGGACAACTCTCCGTGTCTGCAATCAAATGCTCGTCTATTATATATGACTGCGCTTAAAAAATCAAGTCTTTTTTTAAAAATCCCGAACTTTTTATCTGCAATTTCTCGGCACTCGGAATATACGGGTTTTTGAGTGAAATCAATATAATGTATATTTCAAAAGTTGCCTGTTTTTTTACTTTGCTGTATTGCACCCGGAGACAAGATATAATATAATAAATATGATTATATAAAGGGAATGAAGGGATATAATGAGAAAGACAAAGATAGTATGCACAATAGGTCCTGCCAGCAGCGACCCGAAAATATTCACCGAAATGTGCAAGGCGGGTCTCAACGTTGCGAGGCTCAACTTCTCCCACGGCACTCATCCGGAGCATCTCGAAAAGCTCAATATGATAAAGAAAGTGCGCGAAGAACTCAATCTCCCGATTGCGATAATGCTCGACACAAAGGGTCCCGAGTACAGAATCAAAACCTTTGAACATGGAAAGATATTTCTTCAAGACGGCGACGAGTTTTCGTTCACCACCGAGGATATTGTGGGCAATCAAAGCCGCGTCAGCGTGACCTATGCGGGACTCGTCAACGATATCTCTATAGGCGACCGCATTTTGGTAAATAACGGGCTTGTAATTTTTGAAGTCATCGGTAAAACCGACACAGATGTAAAGTGCAGGGTCATCACCGGCGGCGAGCTTTCAAACAGAAAGAGTATGAGCTTTCCAAATAAGGTGCTCAATCAGGTATACCTCAGTGAGCAGGACAAGGAGGATCTGCTGTTCGGTATTCAGAATAACGTCGACTATATCGCGGCGTCTTTTGTTTCGCGCAGACAGGATCTCGTTGATCTCAAGGCATTTCTCCGCGAGAACGGCGGCGACGGCATAGACATAATCGCCAAAATAGAGAACCGCACGGGCATAGATAACATAGAGGAAATCTGCGAAGAGTGTGACGGAATAATGATAGGCCGCGGCGATCTCGGCGTTGAAGTCCCCTTCACCGAGCTCCCCGCACTTCAAAAATATATAATCACTAAATGCCGTCTGCTCGGCAAGCGCGTTATCACTGCAACGGAGATGCTCGAATCTATGATAACCAATCCGCGCCCGACCAGGGCGGAGATCTCGGATGTCGCCAATGCGGTCTATGACGGCACGAGCGCGGTTATGCTCTCAGGTGAATCGGCGGCGGGCAAATACCCCGTCGAGACCGTTCGCACGATGGCCGAGATAGTTGAGGAGACTGAGAAGCACATACACTATGCAAAGCGTTTCCGCAACAACGATTTCAAGATAAAGAACCGCGTCGACGCTATTTCCCACGCAACCTGCGGAATGGCTATTGACATAGACGCAAAAGCTATTGTTGTCGCATCTATCTCCGGCATGACGGTTCGCATGGTATCGCGTTTTAGAGCGCCGACGGACATAATCGGTATGGCGACGAACAGGGCTGTGTGGTACAAGCTCGCGCTCTCCTGGGGCGTTATGCCCGTGCTCAGCGAGAAATTCAATTCGACCGACGTTCTTTTCTATCATGCGCAGAAGGTCGCAAAGGACGCGCTCAATCTCGAGCCGGGCGACAATATCGTAATGACCTGCGGCGCGATAAACGGAAAATCCGGCAACACAAATCTTATAAAAATAGAGACAATCGAATAAAAAAGAGTTCTCCCCTGCCGATTCGGCAAGGGAGATTTTTTCTCGAAAAAAGCACCCGCACATAAAAAGTACGGGTGCTCTGTCATTTTTAGAAATCCGCAGAACCTGTTGTTCTCGGGAACGGAAGCACGTCGCGGATATTGGAGATACCGGTGAGATACATAACCAGTCTCTCAAATCCGAGACCGAAGCCGCTGTGCTTAACGCCGCCGTAACGGCGAAGGTCAAGATACCACCAATAATCCTTGGGGTCGAGTCCGAGTTCTTCAATGCGCTCTGTAAGCACATCGAGTCTCTCCTCACGCTGGCTGCCGCCGATTATCTCGCCTATGCCCATAACGAGCAGGTCAACTGCGGCAACGGTCTTTCCGTCATCGTTAAGGCGCATATAGAAGGCCTTAATCTCCTTGGGATAGTCAGTGACGAATACAGGGCGCTTAAAGATACGCTCGGTCAGGCAGCGCTCGTGCTCCGTCTGAAGGTCGCAGCCCCAATAGACCTTGTAGTCAAACTCGTCGTTGTATTTCTCAAGCTCCTTGACGGCATCGGTATAGGTGACGCGCGCGAAATCCGAGCTGACAACGGAATTAAGCCTCTCGAGCAGTCCCTTATCAACAAACTTGTTGAGGAACTCAAGCTCCGACTTACAGTTCTCCATAACATAGGAGATGACATACTTTATCATGGCCTCCGCAAGCTCCATGTCATCATTAAGGTCAGCAAAGGCTATCTCGGGTTCAATCATCCAGAACTCCGCAGCGTGACGCTGAGTGTAGGACTTCTCGGCTCTGAAGGTGGGGCCGAAGGTATATATCTTACCGAAAGCAAGAGCCATCGCCTCGCCCTCAAGCTGGCCGGAAACGGTCAGATAAGCGGGCTTCTCGAAGAAATCCTGCTTGAAATCGACGGTTCCGTCCTCGTTCTTGGGCGAGTTTGCAATATCAAGAGTCGTTACCTTGAACATCTCACCCGCGCCCTCGCAGTCGCTGCAGGAAATGAGCGGTGTGTGAGCATAGATAAAGCCGCGCTCATTGAAGAACTTATGAATAGCGTAAGCGGCGGTCGAGCGAACGCGGAAGGCCGCGGAATAAATATTCGCTCTCGGGCGCAGATGCGCTATCGTTCTCATATATTCGAGCGTATGGCGCTTTTTCTGGAGAGGATAATCGGGAGTTGACTGACCCTCGACCTCGACTGAAGAAGCATTGAGCTCGAACGGCTGATTTGCCTGGGGAGTCAGAATAAAGGTACCCGTAACTCTGACTGCCGCGCCGACATTCAGCTTGACTATATCCTTGTAGTTTTCTACCTTTGCGCTCTCGAAAACAACCTGCAGGCTCTTGAACGAGCTGCCGTCGTTAATCTCCATAAAGCCTATCGCCTTTGAGTCACGGAGGGTCTTAATCCATCCGCAGACCGTTATCTCCTTGCCGCCGAGCTCCTCATATGAGCTGAACAGCTTTGAAATTTCAAGTCTATCCATTTGTATGTCTCCTTTGCTTATGACTCATAATTATAAATGATATCAAAAGCGGAATTGAAAATCAATAGCGAAGGCTCTATTTATTCAAAATTTTCCGGCGCGGGGTCGGGTTCTATGTCTATGGGGGCAACCGTTCCCCTGTCTTTATTGATATTATAGACAAATTGCGTGACAACAACGGTCAACGCTACGCCGACGGTCATAACTATGAGATACATATTTTTGATGTTCAAAGCGGTCTGAGCCGTCTGATTCGCGCCGAGGGACTCAACATATCCGCACACCGCGAGCAGTCCCGCCGAGAGTGCCGAGCCGAGACCCTGGGCAAGCTTGCGGAAGAACGAAAACAGCGCATAGAGCGAGCCCTCGTCACGGCTGCCCGTCTTTTCATACTGATAGTCGATACAGTCAACGACCATTGCCCAAAGGATTATAGTGAACACGGCGTTGCTCGTATAGAGCAGCATGAGCACGCCCATATAGATTATCAGCGAGCTTGTCGCCGTGGGATCCATAGGGATAAAGCACGAGATTATACCCGCCACAAGGCTTATCGATGAGGCTATGACCACAAGCTTCTTCTTGCCGATTTTCTTCGTTATTTTGCCTATAAAGGGCATAAGAACAACAAGCGGCAGATAGGGTACTATATTTGCAGCCGCGAGTATCTTCGTGTTGTGGAAATAGGACTGGAATATTATGACATTGACAGTGCTCATGGACATAAAGCAAATAACCTGAGCAAACGAAACGGCGGTTATAGCAAGCAGAGGTCTGTTTGTAAAGAAGCCCTTTATGGCCTTGAGATAGCTCATCTTATCGGTCTTGTCATGCGCTTCGGCGGCAACACGCTCGGTCACAAGCAGGCGCACAAGCATAAAGCCGGCAAAGCCTATCGCCGAGCATACAAGTGCGACATAGACCATTCTTGAGCCGATGAGATTGTGATCCTTGTCATAGACTATAAGCGGCAGAAGCATTGTAAGCACCTGCGCGAGCCCCGCGCCTATCGATCTGAAGGTCGAGAGATTAGTGCGCTTTGAGGGGTCGTCTGTTATGCACGAATGGAGCGCGCCGTAGGGCACATTTGCCATTGTGTAGGCAACCGACCAAATGCAGTAGATTGCAAGGCAATAAATGACCTTGAAGATATAGCTCATAGAGGCTATCGGCATAAAAGAAAGCGTAGTGAAGATTATCAGAGAGCTTCCGCCTATGGTTATCCACGGCATGAACTTGCTGCCCTTGCCTATGCTGACATTGTCCACCATGCCGCCTATCAGTGGGTCATTTATAGCGTCCCATACTTTTCCGACTATGATTATCCAAGCCCAATCTTTTAGTTCCAGCCCGACATACTGGGTATAGAACAGCATGAGATAGTTTGTTATCAGCGCAAAGCTCATGTTGCAGCCGAAATCGCCCATCGCATAGCCGAAATAATCCCGCATACCGAACGGTCTCGTCTTGTTTTGTGCAGCCATAATATAAATTTCCTTTCATTAGTTATATTTTTTAGTTAATTATAATATAACGCCTATATTAAATCAATATTTAAAATGTATTTTACCGTGAAATTTTGAAAAAATACCGCGGCAGGCATTGACTTTTAAACTGCGGCATAGTAGAATTATTGACTGTTAAAGGCTATGAAGAGGAAAATTAGGTTTTTATGCCGGCAGAGAGATGAGACGGTCGGTGCAAGTCTCAGCGGCAGAATCTCCGAACCCGCCTCGGAGTCGCAGCGTCAAATGCGCTGACGCATTCCGGCGTTATCGGAAAGACGGCTTTCGTCGCTTTGAGAGCGGACTTTTTGTCCGAACTTGGGTGGTACCGCAGACTTTATGGTTTGTCCCAGGCTTTTTAGCCCGGGGCTTATTTTTTTGAAAGGATGAAAAAAGATGAAACTTGACAAGCTTGTCGGCGAAAGATTCAAGGAGAAGCCCTCCGACTGCGTTATTGACAGCCACGCGCTGATGCTGCGCGGCGGCTATATGAAGAACGTGGCCAACGGCATCTATTCTCAGTTCCTCCCCCTGCGCCGCATAACGAAGAAAATCGAGAATATTATCCGCGAGGAAATGGACAATATCGGCGGCCAGGAGGTTCTGTTCCCGGTAGCTCTCCCCGCTTCGCTCTGGGATGAGTCGGGCAGATACGAGAGCGTCGGCAGCGAGCTTCTTCGCTTCACCGACCGCAACAACGCGCGCATGGTGCTCGGCATGACCCACGAGGAGGCCGCGGTTCAGCTTGTACGCGACTACGCCAACAGCTACACAAAGTATCCCTTTATGATATATCAGATTCAGACCAAGTTCCGCGACGAGGGTCGCCCGCGCGGCGGTCTCATCCGCGTTCGTGAGTTCACCATGAAGGACGCCTATTCCTTCCACACCTCGCAGGAGGATCTCGAGAGCTACTACCGGGAATGCTATGACGCTTATAACCGCATTTTTGCGCGTGCGGGCATTCCCGAGGTGATAACCGTCAAGTCTGATTCCGGCATGATGGGCGGCAGCATTTCTCACGAGTATATGCTCCTGACTCCCGTGGGCGAGGATTCTATAGCCGTCTGCTCAGAGTGCGACTACCGCGCAAACATGGAGGCGGCGCAAAGCATTGTAGAAAATGCGGCAGACGATACTCTCAACGAGCTCAAGAAAGAATACACGCCCGATATACATACCATCGAAGAGGTCTGCGAATTCCTGCATACCCCGCTTGAGAAATCCTGCAAGGCGGTCGTGTATCAGAAGAACGCGACGGACGAATATGTTGTTATCTTTGTCCGCGGCGACCTCGACATAAACGAGACGAAGCTCACCAACCTCTTGGGTGAGGCGGTTCATCCCGCAGTTATCACCGATGAGAGCGGAATTCATGCCGGCTTCATGGGCCCCGTCGGTCTGCCCGAGAACGTAACGGTTCTCTTCGACAATTCGCTCAAGGGCGCCACCAACCTCGCTTGCGGCGCTAACGAGGACGACCACCACTATACCGGTCTCAACATCCCGCGCGATGTGGGCGAGGTCGAGTATAACGACCTTGCAAAGATAGTTGACGGCGGAATCTGCCCGCAGTGCGGCAAGCACACGATAAATATATCGCGCGGCATCGAGGTCGGCAATATCTTCCAGCTCGGCACAAAGTACACGAAGTCTATGCATATGACCTATCTCGACAAGGACGGCAACGAGCAGTATCCGATAATGGGCTGCTACGGTATCGGCGTAGGCAGACTTGCGGCCTCCGTGTGCGAGGTTCGCCACGATAATTACGGTCCCATTTGGCCGATAACGATAGCTCCGTGGCAGGTTCATCTGTGCTGCCTGAGATCTGATGACGCAGACGCAAAGGCTCTTGCCGACAGGCTCTATGACGAGATGCAGAAGGACGGAATCGAGGTTATTTACGACGACAGAAACGTGCGCCCCGGCGTTATGTTCTCCGACGCAGACCTGCTCGGCTGCCCCGTCAGAGTCGTTGTAAGCCCGAGAAACCTTGCCGAGGGCTGCTGCGAGGTCATGACCCGCACGAAGAGCATCAACGAAAAGGTCGCCGTTGATGACGTTATCCCGCAGATCAAAAAGATGATAAAGGATATGTTTGACGAGCTGAATAAGTAAGTTAAATATAGAGAACCGACCCTCCGTTTTTTTGCGAAGGGTCGGTTTTGTTATATCATAAATTAAAACGCAAAGTATTTTTCGAGCATCTTTTTCATTCTGCCGTTCATTACGCTCAGGGTATTTACCGCAGCTTGCTTTTCGTCCTCGGTTCCGTATATCGCCTGTTTCATAAGTCTGCCCTCTTCAAAGCAGGCATCGTCATGAATCGGGAAATAGTTGTTGAGCAGGAAGCATCCGTAGCGGACATATCTCATCTCGCCTACAAGTCTGAATTCCTTGCTTATCGTGTCAACGGCAACGCTCCTGAAGCTCTTTATCGACTCAATAAGTGCTTTTCGCTCGTTTTCTGGCGAGAACACTATTGTCGAGCAGATATATGCGCCCTTGTTTTCGGGAGTGCAGGAGTGGCTGTCCGTGCTGCCGACAACGGGATATTTGAATCCGCGTGCTCTGTCCTCATAATATCTCACGGTCTGATAGCCGTTTTGTTCAAAATATCGCTCGCCGCCGAGCACTTCAAAGGCATCGAAAATCTTATTTTCAACGAGCCAGTCGTTGAGCGCATCTGACACATGGAACGCTTCGCCGGTTATCCATGTCGGATGCGGGAATATTCCGAGTCCCCCGGCCTTTCTTATCTCGTCGTAAATCCACTTGAGCACCGCCGCCGTCATAGCGTCGACATTGTCGGGCACCTTTATCTCCTTGGCGAGTGCGGTCATTTTGGCGGCAAACTCCTTGCGGGTCATGACATCGGGGCAGTCATCCCTTATTGCACGAACCTTTTTGTCCTTGCCGACTTCCTCTACCGCTACATCCTCGACAAGCGCGTTAATGCTGTATTCGCCGCCGAAATTAATCGTATGCGGATCGACCTTAAAGCCGTTTATCGACGGGAGATGCACCTCCTCGCCGGGCACGAGATTGAACTCTGTCGGGATATTTTTAAAAGCCTCTATAGCTCTGAGCGACGGATAATAGCGGTGGTGGTCGGTTATGGCAAGAAAATCATAGCCGTGGGAGCGATAGGTTGCGGCAACATTCTCGGGGTCATGCGCTCCGTCGGAAAAATTCGTGTGCATATGCAGGTCGCCTATAAACGGATAAACTCCGACAAGGTCGTCGGAGACTGCATAAACGCAGAACGTAAAGCGCTTCTTGTCCCCGTCGGGAGTCTCGCCCTCAACGCGGATACGGTACTCGCCCTCATAAGGGAAAAGCATTTTGATATCAAGCCCGTTCTCCGAGTTTGCGGTAACGTCAATTTCTTTTCTGAATGCGGAAGCCGGAGCATCCTCTATATCTCCCCCGTTGAGCCATGTCACCACAGCCTCACGCACACTGCCCGCCGGAAAAAAGTTTCTGCCGCCGAACGGTCGAATATGAACAGTGCTTTCCTTGCCGGCCTTTATAACCTTCGGAAACACATCATAAGTCCAAAGCTCACTTCTTCTGACAAAATCTGCCATTTCATCTTCTCCTTTGCGGAAAAATTTCATCAACTCATAATAGCATAAAGCAGCCGAAAAAACAATCAAAAGAACAGAAAATATTAAAAGGGTCTGTCACATCCGAACAGACCCTTTTCTTTAATATCCGCTGTCGTCGTAGACATAGCCCTTCGATTCGAAATACGAAATCGATTCGTTGCCGTCCTTAATTGTGAATACATATGTGCAGTCGCCCGCAAAATATATATTTTCCGCCCCGAAAAGCGAGGTCAGATACCGTATATTATCGCAGAACCTGGTCATTACGGTAAATCTGCCCTGGGGCGCCAAGAGCTTCTCGGCTCGGATGTTGGCATAGATGCTTCTGTCATCGTTTATCAGATGGTGCGCGCCCTGCAGATACTTGCAAGAGAGCAGATTCTTTCCGTAGAGCGCTATAAGCGCCTCGCCGTTGGATTCCTCCGCATCGCCGAGAAAAATCACGGACGCGTCGTCGAATATTATCTGAAACACGGTGGTGGTCTCGTTCATGCCGCGATATGCGCCGCCGTCCCTTGCCCGGATAGACAGCGGGAGTATATCCTCGTGCGTTGTAAGCACCTCAAGATACGAGTCCGGAAAATGTACCGTCTGCCCCGTGTGCAGCTTCAGATATTTTGCGTTAGGCGCATATTTTTTGAGTCTCTCGCGGAGCCTGTCCGTACAGCCGCTGCTATAATCCAAAAGCGTTCTTGACGGGAAGTTGAACATAACCCTCTCGACGCAGAGAACGTCCTTCTCGCGCTTGAGCAGCTTCGTAAACACATCCATATGGTCATCGTGGTTATGGGTACAGATCCATGCGGCAACGCGGATTTTCCCGCCATTTTCGGTATTTGTCAAATCCTCAAGGCGGCGCATAAACTCGTCGCAGGCCTCTGTCGCCTGCTCTATTTCGCCGCCGTCGATTATTATAACCGAGTTGTCGCGCAGTCTCAGCACATAGAGCATTCCGCAGTCGCAGCTGTGATAGCGAACCATTGAGCCGTATTTTAGCGAAAACTGCATGAGCGCCGTATCTCCGCGCACATCCGGCTCGTTGTCGTTCATCTCGGAAAGCGGACAGCTCGCGTTATCGATTATCACCCTCGCCTGCTCCGACGTGAAAGCCGTTCCGAG
>ENA-OPCY01000426-OPCY01000426.1-human-gut-metagenome-genome-assembly--contig:-NODE-426-length-31909-cov-6.790796_pt1 | contig 31909 bp, 31 predicted proteins | sample MGYA00241568_ERZ501487 | MGnify/ENA primary metagenome ERZ501487 (study PRJEB25962, sample SAMEA2042574) | human gut metagenome | biome: human gut; feature: human-associated habitat; material: faeces... | reverse complement strand
AATTTGCGGGTTTTCAATACAAATTTGCGGGTTTTCAATACAAATTTGCGGGTTTAAATACGCAAAAAATTGTTAATATTTATAATAATACAATTGAATTCCGTATTTAAAATAGTATAATTAAAATGTGCTGAATGATGAGTTTTGGGAGGAAGGAACGCTAAAAATGGAGAGCATTTTTGATAAAAATGGGAAAGGGAATACAATGAAAAATTCCATTGTCCGATATGCGAATGATCTTGATACGAGAGATATCAGCCGTATGAATGCACAGGCTCAAAATGTTTTTTCTGTTTTACTGACAGAATGGACTAAGACTAAACAGACAAGAATAGAGATCCCCTTAAGCACTGTAAAAAAGAAAATCAACGATCCAGACCGCAGTGAAAAGTACATAGCTAGGCAAGTGGAAAATATCACGAGAAGCATTGTTGCAAGATCCGTAGTTACAGGAAGGCAGGGGAAAGGCTTTTTCTGCATTGCGCTGATTCCGTATGTTGAAATTAATAGCGACCGGACGATGTTGATAGCAGAATGCCGACCGGAATTTCTTCAGATTTTCGAAGATCTCAATAACGGGTATACGGAATACACAAATCAAATTTTTGTGCGAATAAGAGGAAAGTACGCTAAGAATCTTTTTCGGATTTTCAGAAGATATTGGAAAGGCCGCGTTGAAATGCGCGTTGATGAGTTAAAAGAAGCCCTCGGACTACCACCAGAAACACGCGGAGGTGATCTGATGAATGCTGTGCGCCGCGCTATAGCGGATCTCAAGAAAAATGGGGCATATGAAGATATATCAGTCATGATTCATCGCGCAGAGAGCAGGGGAGCCCCGATATCTTCTGTTGAATTTCACTACAAGATGGCGAAAGAAAAAGCGGCTGAACTTGCTGGCCAAGAAAAAATACCAGGTCTGGACGGCGCGGCGGGGCCATTTCCCCAGGCCCCAGCCGCCGCGCCGGATGGGACAGCTCCTTTCCCTGCGGATGATCCGCCGTTCTCCGCATCAGACGTATCGCCAGCGCCAGGGCACACAGATCCCCATACTGGCCTATACATCCCTTCCCAGGAAGAGTTGGACGCGCGCCACATGTCTGCACCAGAGCAGTCCTGGCGGCCGGCGTATTCCAAACCGGATACTCCAGAAGATCCCCCAAAGTGTCCCAAGTGCGGGGGTGATATGATCAAACGCACTGCCAAGAGTGACGGGCACGAGTTCTGGGGCTGTGCGCGGTTCCCAAAATGCAGAGGCACTCGTGATCTCGACGGGACAGACACGAGCAAGAAACCGTGATATAATGGGTGCACAAAGGAAAGAAAGATCTCTCCACGGGATCGAAAAAAGCAGGTGTTCCAGCACCTGCTTTTTTCATGCCTACATTTTTCTATTTTTCACGATCCAGAGAATACCCAGGATCAGAAAAGGGACTGTGAGGCTCGTCCAAAAACGGGAAAGAAGAAAGGAAAGAAAAATTTCCTCCACAAGGATCACCTCCTTTCACGGGAGGATGTCATATTCTATCATTTCCGCGCATGAAGCGCGATTTCCCGAAAAAACAGGAGGCGAAAACTCAAAAAAAGGCCGTTTTCCAGCCTTTTTTTGAAGTGTCCTTATAAAATTACCTACAGAGGCGTTTATCCCGAATTTTTCGATTTTTCCGCATCCTTTGCAGTCTATCGCTCCATCTCCCAGCCGCGATTCGCCCGACGGCGCTCCTGGCGCTGCCGTTCTTGTTCCTGCCTCCATTCTTCAATATCTTTCTTGCCCGCCAGTCTCTGCCGTATCATCTCGCGGGCGGTGCCGTATGGCATTTCTCTTTTCAGCCCGTTGCGTTGCAGCTTTTCTTCATCCTTAACCCACTTTCCGGCGGCGATCCATTTCGCCGCGTCCCCATTCTCGATCTCATTTCGCATTTTCCAGTGCTGACGGCTCTCGACGTCGGTTGCCGTATGGTTCTGAATCTTTTCAAGCAGGTTCTGATACTCCGGCTGCGCGCGCATTTCGTCCTGCGCTTCATGCAGATACTCATTCCATTTCTTTCTTTTCAGAGCTTCAAGATCCTTCTTCGTCTTTTCCTCTTCCTTTTTCTTTTGATCTTCCGGGGCTTGCCTCGCGTAGATTTCCCGCAGCGCAATATGAAGCTGCAAATTGAAGGTCCCTTCTTCCCCGTTCACGCATCGATCGATTGCCTGTTCTTTATTTTCTGGCGGTGGATTCTGGTTCTCAATCCTCGTCTCTGTCTCCGAGATCGACCGGCAACGCCCGCGGCAGAAAACGGATGGATCTGATTCCAGACCCAGCTCCGCCCGTGCACGTCCGATCCTTTCAAGAAGGCGGGTAGGGATAATGAGCGCATACCCTTCTTGCCGGATTTTCTGTAGATCTTCCCGATAAAAGGCGAGTTCTTTTTCTCCGATATCGGGCCGGTTTTCAAGATTTTATTAAAAAGAAACAGGAGGTGCATACAATGAAAACTGCAAACGTTAATATACGAATTACGCCGGAACTTAAATCCGCCGTGGAAAATCTGTATGCGGAATTTGGAATGAGCCTGTCCGATGCAGTCAATATTTTCTTTCACAAATCGCTTCTTGTCGGCGGGCTTCCGTTTGATCTGCGCCAGCCGCGCTATAACGCAGAGGTTGAAGCAGCAATGCAGGAAGCGCGGGAAATAAAAGCGGGCAAACGGGAAGCTAAAGTATATACAAGTATCGAGGATTTTAAAAATGATCTATAAATTCTCGACTACCACCCAATTTAAAAGAGACATAAAACGGATGAAAAAACGCGGAGCGGATTTAGATAAAATGTACACCGTGATCGATCATCTTCTAAACGGGGACTTGCCCGCCCGGTATCGTGACCACGCGCTGGTGGGTGACTATATCGGCTTCCGAGAATGCCACATCGAGCCGGATTGGCTGCTGGTTTATACGATCGACGGGGACGAGTTGATCTTGACCGCCATCGCCACCGGCTCGCATTCAGATTTATTCAATTAAAGCCCCAAAAAAGACGGTATCCGGGATACCGTCTTTTTCCGTGTGCGGAATAATCATCAAAAACGGAAAAACGCAAAAATTCGGCCCTTACAGGGCCGAAAATCGTTTCATAGCTCAATTATACTGAGAAAGCAGAAAACAGTCTGCCATACGCCAAAATCAAAGAAATTCAGAGTAAGAAAGAAAGAGGAAAAGGCTGCAAAATTCATGCACAAACGTTTCCGGTCTGAAAAATTCTTTTCTTCTTCATCAAAAAAAACAATAAATAAAAAAAGAGAGAGTTGTTCACAAAAAGGCATGCCCCTACTAAGTAATTATAAGAGATTATAAGTATTACAAGAGGGAGCCCGCCAGCCCAGACACCGTGGGCCCTCGCGGGCACGGTGCGCCACCGTTTCAGCGCAAAAGCGCCACCGTTTCAGCGCAAAAGCGCCACCAATTCAGCGCAAAAGCGCCACCGTTTCAGCGCGAATAACTTCCCCAAACCACCGACTTATTCACAGAAAGAAGAAGAAATTGCACGAATGACAGAGTTATTCACGTTGACAATATCCGGCCGGGCCTGTGAAACGGTGAAAAACTCCCCTGCACAGCCGTGCAGGGGAAAAGAGCAAAACAAACGGCAGACACAAGGTCTGCCGTTGCCTATTCAAACGGAGCATCCCCGCTCCGCGAATCATCCCTCAAAAAGAAATCCGACGGGTACAGAGTAAATCCGTCTGATTCAGATTTATAGGAAATCCCGTTTGTCATAAACCGGATCGCTTCCATATGTCCCAGAAACGCCTCCTTAAAGGCCCGCGTGCGGGCGTAGTTGGAACCAAACTGGACGGAGAGCTGCTCCCAGGAGATCTTTACCGGCTTTTTAAGGTAAGACAGCCGGTAAGAAAGCCAAACAAAAAGATCGATCGCCATGGGAGCCTTGCGGAGCTGCCGCAGCGCCCGGAGATCCACCGGCACCGGTGCCGACGTGATCTCATTGAAAAACGTCTCCGAAAGCACGATGGACGGGGGAATTTTCCCTTTTTTTGAGAATACCGAACCGCCCACCTTTTTCGGCTGCCACATCAAATATGCCTCGTCGGCGACGACCATATTGCGGATATCTTTCCGATGAACCGTCTCCCCGTTCTCTTCCGTATCATCCTCATAACGAAGAGAAATAAAACAGCCGAAAAGCAGATCGATCTGCCGCCGGAGCCGCGTGATATCCCCGCGGGGGCCGCCGGTGCGGTGAAGCCCCAGCTCCTCAAGAAAAGCGGAAAGAGAATCACCGAGATAAAGCGTTCTCGAATGAGTCTTCACCGCCTCCGTCGTCATCCAGCTCATCACCAGACGGGGGATACTCCCATAAGGAAGCCCATCCGGGCTGTACAAAATCAGCCGGTACTTTCCCGCCCGGCGGATGAACTCCCGCCCGGCGCGGGCGGAATAAGGAAGGCTTGCCTGTACGAACGAACAGGGCATAAGGCCGAATTTCTTCTTATCTGTCATCGCGGCAGCTCCTTCATGCGATACTCTTCCCGATTCTGTAGATACATCGGGTCATCCGGGGGCGGCACGGAGAAAGAATTTTCCATACGGAACATTCCCTCTTCGGCCCGCAGATTCTGCTCCATGAGCTGCTCTTCATAATCCGTCATGGAGCCTGCGGCTCTCACGGCCGTAAGCGTATTCTTCCCGGCCGCGGCCGCGGCAGAAAGCATGGCTTTCTTCTGCTGAACGGAATAATTGCTGCCCTCCGTGAGGCCGCCGGTGATCGCCGCCGTATCCTCATACAGATTCTCCGTGAACGCCTGCGCGTCCGTACCGGTGTCCGCTCCGGCCATAAACTCCTCTTCATGCTGATCGAGAAGCCGCCGCATATTCTCCTTCCGCGCCCGGCCGGTATTTCCCTCTTCAAGAAGATCAAACTCTGTGCGCCGCCGGATCTCCGCGCGGATCTCCTCAACGCTCTCCGCGCCGAGGAGCGCCGACGACGGGCTCTTGAGAAAGCTCCGGTCGATATCCTCCGAAAGATTCCCTATGGCACGGGAGAGCTCCGACCACGAAGCCGTCATCTCCTGTGTCAGCTTCGTGATCGTCTCGTACTGCTGATAGATCTCCGTCTGCTTCGCCGTCTCAATCGCCTGCTTGATCCGGTTCTGAATATCCTGAATGGCGCCGCCGTGAAACCGGGCCGAAACCGGCCCCGCCGCGAGAAGCGCTGCTCCGAAGACCGCCGCGGCGCGGCGGAACAAACATCTTTCCATGAGATCACCTCAATCCTTCAAAGGCCGGTTCACCCACCCGTCCCAGAGAGACGAGAAGACCTGCATGGTGTCATTCGACACCTTCGGGAACATAAATACCAGAAAACCCCAGCCTGCCGTGAACAGAAGAAGCGATGAGATCGATTCTTCCAGCACCGGCTGCGCCGTAAGCTCATCCGCGACGAACGTATACAGAAACGACGTGAGCACCAGATCAAAGATCGTACAGAAAATGCTTGAAATGAGCGAAGCGCCGTACCGCCGCGTCTTGTCAAAAAGAAGACCGGGAATGCCCAGCACGCCGAAAACGCACATGATATAAAAAATCACAAGCTTGAACATCATGTAAAACGTCAGAATGAGGGTAAACGCCAGCGACACCATCACCAGCACGGACACGAGAGCCGCGCCGACCAGGCCGAAACGCATATCCACGTGCAGAAACGGCGAAATAAGGTGAGCCACCGCAACGAAAATCGTATCGAAATGAAGGAACGTACTCTCCGAGAACGCCGTTCCCGACGCGGCCGTACTGATGCCTTCCAGCATGGGAATGAACACCTCATCCACGATCTCCCGCCAGCCCGCGAAAAGCGTGATGAAAAAAGCATACCGGAGAAACCGAAGCAGAATATCCATCATATTGAACGACCCCGACCGGGCAAAATATACATTCACGAAGAGAATAAAGAGATCGATCGCCGCGAGCGCCGCCAGAAACGGCATGAGATAATTCTGCGCCAGATCAAATGCGGGAGCGATACGCTCCAGCATTTGCCGCACCGTATTTTCCATCGTTTCCGAGGGAGAAAAATACGTCGAAAAATCCACATCGATCTGCGGGGTAATTTTCTGCACATACTTTCCGACCACACCGGAGATCGTGTTGGCGTTCGTGTCGCCGTCGATGTTGTACACCCCGCAACGGGAAAGCACGATCATAGGATCGTCCCAATTGGAAAAATCCAGACCTCCCGGCGCGTACCCGATATGCAGATGCGGCCCCGTAGAGCCGCCGGAATTGCCGGAAAGAGCAATACCGTCACCGGCCGACACATGCTGCCCCGGCTCCACCAGCACATCGTCCAGATGCGCATAGAGCATGGTGCCGCTCCCGTCATCCGCCTCGACCGCCACCACGATGCCGTACCCGCCGGGGTCCTGATTGCCCCAGTAATCCGTCACCGTGCCGCTCGTTGCCGAAGGGACCACCGTATCCATGTCGACACCCACATCGATGCCCGCATGGCCCTGCGGATATCCGTAGATCGGATGGATGCGCCAGCCGTAAGGGCTCGTACACTCCCCCGCCAGCGTATACGCCTCTGCCGTCTGAGGGAAAAACGGCAGAAAAAGAAAAGCCAGAAGGAGCAGAAACCGTAACATACGCGCCTCACAAAACCGTATCGCCGGATCTCGACCGGAACCACCAGGGCTGGATCTTTCTCTCTGCATAATCAGAAGCGGCACGCCCTGCTCGTTCAGCGCCCTTCAGGACGATTCCGCCCCCTCTTTTCGCGCCGCTGAGAACCATATTTCCGGCACCCATGACAGTACCGCGGGAAGGCGTAACCGCATGAATGATATTTCCCGTATTCACAGACAGGCCGCTCGTCATGGCACCGGCAAATTCCACCGCCTGCCCCATAAGGAATGACAGGAACACCAGCGAACACGCCGCCAGAAGAAGGGAAGAAATGGACTGCTCATTCGCCTCCGCCACACTGAGCGATGCGAATGCATCCGAAATCGAATCGCCCACCATGCAGACCATGAATACCGCCACCATGACCTTCATGGAACAGGTAAGAAGGATACCCCATGTCTTATCCGCAATGCTCTCCGTAAACCGGAGCACCGCGAAAGGCAGAAGTACAATGGAAAGACCGCCCAGAATAAGAAATTCCGCATTAGCCATAAAAAGGACAAAAGCGATCTTGAACAGACCGTACAGCGCGATCGCGAGCGCCACCGCGGCAAGCAGATGAGCAAAGAAATCCGAAACGCTCGACGGGAACCCGGAGACGAGCTGCGCATAACAGGCAAAGATCTTATCCACGCCGTCGCTGATGAGACCGGCCGGTGACTTCAGACTGTTGCTCCCCCCGGCGATCTTTCCGAGATTCTCCGCGGATTCCAGAAGCACACGGAGAATCATGCCCCACCGGCTGATGAGCCACATATAAAACCCGATCTGCAAAAGCTTGATGAGAAGATTCGACACCGAGTAACTCGCCGAAAAATACCCCTCAAACGTCGTTGCGTAAGCAATGCATCCCAGAATGACGATAAGAGCCATCATCGGGTCCTGAAGATTTATGATGCTGTCAAAAACCGCATGTTCCAGCCTGTCGGAAATATCCACAAGAAGCTGTAACCCTTCCGCCGCCATGTCCTCACCACCCTCTCGACTTCGCCAATTCGATAAACGTCGGCGAAAGCGATTCCACATCGCCGTGCCGCATGGAAAAATCCTTTAAATCATCGGAAGATTTCTCGAAATCGTCGGAGATCTTCTCATTCAGCTTGTCCGACGCGTCCGCTTCAAGCTTCGCCTTCTGGGCGCGCACCGCGGAAAGCTTCGTCTGAAGAGAGGCGATCTCGCTGGCGATGTTATTGCTGTGGATCTGCTCGTTCTGAATGAGCGCCTGGATCTGAAGCGTATCCTTCTCGCCTTTCGCGTCCTTCAGCATATCCGTATACTCCTGGATGCGCTCCGTCGACGCGTCGAGCTCCTTCTGCTTCGCGTTGATGAGCTCCACCACCTCCGTATCGAGCCGTTCGATCTGGTACCGGTTCTGGCTGAGCCGGTGCTTGAGATCGCTGTACGAGAGATTTGACACGTCAAGGTCGTCGAACGAGTTGAACGTCTTATCGAAAGCCGTCTGAGCATCCTCCGCCCCGGACAAAATGGAGCTCATGCCGCTCATGAGATCCTGATACGATTTTCTCGCCGATTCGATCTCGGAAAGAATGGGATCGACCTGGCCCCAGGCCAGATCCTGCATATTCTGCCGCTGAAGATCGATCTGCGTCTTGATCTGGCTGATCTGCTCCGTCACCTTGCTGATCTGTTCGGCGATCTCCGCGTATACCTTGCTGTCATGGACCGAATAGACCGCCCCTGCCGTATAGCCGGAAAAAGAGAGCGCTGCCGCCACAACGACCGCGATCACAGCATGTTTTTTCCTTCCGGCCGACCAGTTCATTACCACCATGAATCACTCCTTTCATACCGCCGGAGCGGTAATTTCTGTAATCATCATCCAATGCCTCCATGACTTCTTCCTTCCGGCGGCAGATCGGATTCACAGATCTATATGAAAAACTTTCATCAGCAGGAGACCTGAGAAATAACTGCCGAACAGACACAGACCGCTGATCGATCCATAGCCCTCTGCCTCAAGCTCATGCTGGAGAGAAGCAGATACAACGACAATGAAGAACAGCCAGAACAGCATACCAAACGACTTAAAAAGCGAAGGCTCTTTTCTGCTTTCCGGCTTATTCTCATCATTCACCAGACATACTCCCTTTTTTCCCATTCACAACCGTTCCCTACGACACCCGCTTGAACGCTTTCCACGCCGCCGAAAACGCTTCCGGCGACAGAGAGGCGAGTTCCGCCACCTTCCGCTGATCCGCTGTGGAGGTCGCCGCAAGAAACGCCAGCTCCAGCGGCGAGAGCGCCAAGTCGAAAATGCGCCCGCCGTGTTCGTTTTTGTAGTAATACTCCTTCTTCGGCTTCAGCCCGGCCACGATCTCGATCTCCCGGTCGTTCAGGCCGAAACCCTTATATATGGCGGCAATATCCGGGGCGAGCGCCAGCGGATTCGCCAGATAGATCTTCGTGGGCATATTCACCTTGATGACCGGGATGAGATCCCCGTCGATATCCGAAAGATTCTGCGTGGCGATGACCACCGAGCAGTTCTTTTTACGGAAATCTTTCAGATATTCTACGAGCTTCTTCCGAAACGCAGCATTGCGGAAGAACAGCCAGCATTCATCGAGCATCATCAGCGTCGGGCTGCCGTCGAGCTGCCCTTCAATGCGGTGAAACAGGTAATCCAGCACAGGTCCCACGATCTGCTGATTATCCATGACCTTTTCCATCTCGAACACCTGCCAGCGGCCCGTGCCGAATTTATCTACCGAAGAATCGAAAAGCACCCCGTAAGCCCCTTTCAGGGACAGATCGCGGAGCGAATTGCGGATCTGCTCGCTCTGGATCATCGTGATGAGAGCCGTAAGCGTCCGCTCCTCCTGCGGAGCCGCGGCCACCGAATTGAGCGCCTCATACAGCGTGTTCCGGTCTGTCGGCGTGATCGCCAGATTCTGCGAGGACAGGTAATTCACGAGCCACTCGAGACACCAGTTCCGCTCCACATCGCTGTCGATGTGCGCGAGCGGCTGGAACGCGATCGACCGGCTGTCCACGAGCAGGTTGTAATAATTGCCGCCCACCGCCTGCGTGAGCACGCGGGACGATGCGGACTTATCGAAAACGAAGACCCGGCAGTTCGGATACTTGCGGAAATTCGCGGAGATCGTATTGAGAAGCACCGACTTGCCCGTGCCCGTCGCCCCGACGATGAGCGTATGCCCCACGTCGCCGCAGTGCAGATTGAAATAAAACGGCAGATGCTCCGGTGTCACGCACCGGATGAGACAGTCGGCATTGAAGTGCTTATTTTTTTTTTCACCCTGCCAGTAGGCGCCGAACGGCGACACACAGGCAAAGTCCGTCGAGTTCATTAAGTAATTACGCACATTCTGCTTATAGCACGAAGGGATCGTGGACATCCACGCCGCGGCGGCGTTGTCTTTCTCGATCGTGGCAATGAAGCCCAGCTCGTTCACCATCGACCGGATCTCCGACGCGTCCTGGTCAAGCTGCGCCTTGTCCCCGTTGAGCAGCACGATATTCAGCGTCAGATACCCCAGGCCGAAATCATCGGCGGACAGGTAATTAAGCGCTTCCCTCGCGTCCGCCTCATCCTGCGCCGCCTCCACGTTGTCCACCTGATCGGTGGTCATGTGCTCCTTCGCTTCCCGAATGAGCGTCCAGAGATTCTTCTTGCTGTCGGCGTGCTTCTTGATGATGCTGTTCACCTCCGCCACCGCGTCCTCCTTCGAGAGCGCCATGTAGCGGATGACGAAGCGAAACTCCGAAGAGAGGGCGTTGAGCCGGTCAAACATGAAATCCGTCACAAACGACGGCAGTTCCTTGATGCCGATGACGGCCATGTACTGATCCCCCAGCTTCGGCTCACGGCCGCCCAGGAACGTCGCGTCCGTAAGACGCTCCCCAATAAAGAAATGCGGGTCGTCCTTCACCGGGAAATGGCGATCAGACACGCAGGAATGAAGATAAGTGAGCGTCTCCTGCCGATCCGCCGGGCGGATATCCGTGAAATAACTCCGAAGCCCCTTCGCGATCACGTCGCACTCCGTAAGGAATTTCTCCTCCATGACCTTGATATTCTCATACGTGGTATGCGCCGCCTGCTCCCACCGCTCCATATCCCGGTCCGATGAGCGCAGCGTAGTGAAGAAATCCCGGAAAGAATTTTTCACCTTCGCCAGAAGCTCCTTATTGTCTGTATCAAGAAGCTTTGATACTTTCTGAAGCGCCTCCGACGGGGGCAGATAGCAGATCGTGAGATAATACGTATTCTTATAAAGAAAATTGCGGTTCAGCGTCTTCTGGCGCTCCCCTTCCAGCTCCTGAAGAAGCGGATCGGAAAACTCCGATGCCGCCGCAGCCTCGGCGCGGTGCTTCTGTGTCTCCACATAGAGAATGAACCCGCTCTTCAGACGGCGGAACACATTATTGAGCCCCACATAGTAGCGCTCCTTCTCCTCCTCCGTCATGTGCGAGCCGTCCCGGCCCGTAAAGACATACGTCTTCTGCACCGTTCCGTTGCTGTTGATGATGACATTGTTTTCCGTGGGGAACATCCACGTCACAAAATCTGAAAAACTTCCGATACTCTGGCCCATGGCAGCTCCTTCCTTCAATCAGGGAAATAATGACTTTTCAAATGGAAATTCTCCGCGAGAATATCGAAAATACGGCGATCCTCACGGACGAGGAGCCGGAGAACGAAATAAATAATGATCACCGGCACCGCCACATAGATCGTCTTGAAAAAGAAAAACGCGACGATCGTCAAAAGAATAATGGAAAAAAACACCGATCGCGGCAGCCCGCACCAGTAAACGGGTTTCGCAAGCGATTTAAATACGGGTACCTGCATAAAAACCTCCATAATTCATTTTCAAAACAACTCATGAAATAAGAAGACGACCGTACATAACAACAGACCCAAAATCTCGGCGATGAGCCATCCTTTTGCCATTTTGTACCCGAATACAACAAGATCATTGGTATAGTCGCAATAAATATCCAATGTAATAACCACATTCGCAAAAAGGAAAAACAGAATAAAATCTATTTCCGGCCGCAGCAGCAAAACAAGAATGAAAGCAGCAGCCATGACCGCCCCGTAAATCAACCACAACCGGTTCGGCTGTCTGCGCTCCTCCGGTTCTTCCGTTACCATTTTCTTTTTCTTTTCCAAAATAAGACCTCTCTCCCTCTCATACACGCAGCTCAGCCCGATAAAAAACGGCGCTTTTTCTCCGGGGCATGCCTGTCACAGCCCGCAAAACACCGTTTTCTATCGGTCCGAAGACCGACAGAGCCAGATCAGCCGCCCACCGTCTCCTGGAGCCATTCAATGGCATCGGGAGACCAGAAGATGCACGTGATAAAGATGATAAACCCGACGACGTTCCGAACTGCCCGCGACGCTTCGCCCGTCAAAAAACCGAAACAGATATACGCAAAAGCAAGCGTTCCCAGAACGATCGCTACCGGACCGACCACCTGATCACGGAGCTCCTGGAACGCCTGGATAAACGGCAGATCAAGAGCCAGCGCGTTATATCCCGAAACAATGAGACCCGCCGACGCGGCCGCCGCCATGCGGAACGCCCGGTCCTGCGCGCGCGCCGAGATCATGAGCGCCTTTTTACGACAGACATTGACAAAATTCATACCTTTTCCTCACTTTCTATTGCTTACACCGGCGCGGTCATATAGACCTTTTTCACCGGATCGTAGCCCTTCACTTCGATCATCTCATCCACCCGACGGACAGACCGGCCGTCAGCCACGACGCGCTGGATGGATACCACATAATCCACGACGCTTCCGATAAGCTGTTTGATATACTCCTCCGCGCCGTTCATCCCTTCGAGCGTCAGCGATTCGAGACGGGTCAGCGCGTCGGCGCAGCCGTTGGCGTGGAGCGTACAGAATCCGCCGGGATGGCCCGTATTCCAAGCCTTCAGCACGTCATATGCCGCGGCGTCACGCACCTCGCCGATAATAATACGGTTCGGCGAAATGCGCAGGCACACGAACACCAGATCCTGCATCGTTACCGATGTTGCCCGGTTCCCGGAAATCGTCATGTACTGCACATCATCGCTGGAACACTGAAGCTCCGGCACGTCTTCCAGCACCGCCAGCCGGTCGCCTGGGCTCTCCTCGGAGAGCTTCTTCAGGATCGCGTTGAGGAACGTTGTTTTCCCGGAGCCTGTGGCTCCGACAACGATGAGGTTCCGGTGCGTTCGGATCGCATTGACGATCGCGTCGTAGTAATGACGGGAAATGGAGCCGTTTTCCAGATATTCCTCCATGGAGAAGACCCTGGCGGGCTTCTTTCGGAAGAAAAACGTGGGACGCGTGACAATGGGCGGATACAGAAGCTGCGCCCGGACGTTCAGCCCGTGGATCTCCACGCCCAGCTTCGGATGATCTTCATTGATGATCTGCTCATTGATCCCCGCCACGATATTGCAGATATTCTTTACCCGTTCCGGGGTCACAATGACTTCCGTCTTATGACGGCCGGAAAAAGAATCCACCCGGACAATATAGTCCGTATTCACATAGACCTCCGTCACTTCAGGATCTTCCAGAAGCCGCCGCAGATCCGGCCCCAGAGCGCTGCGGAGCATCAGCTTCTGGCGGGCATAGACGCTATCGAGCGGGCCTTCCAGATGTTCTTCCAACCTCAGGCCCCCGTTTCCGCCATGGAATGGAGCTTCGCTTCCACACAGGCATTCACGATGAACTTGAGATCCAGCGGATCGATCCCGTTCTTCAGAAGCTGATCGCAGAGAACATCCCAGGCGCGGGCGTTCATCTTCTTCTCCTCCGTATTAGAAGACTTCTGCATCTCCGCCGCCTTCTGACGGATCTCAGCAATGCGCTTCTTGCCTTCCTTGATGCGGCGGATCTCTGATTCAAAATCCGTTTTTGCCATTCACAACCCTCCCTTCTTCTCTTCCCGGAGACCGATCCGGTGATACCTGTCATACTTCTTCTGGCTGTCCTTGAAGCGCACCAGCATATCCTTCATAAGGAAGAATTTATTCTTCGGAGACAGGATGCAGAGCCCTTCAAGAAGCATCGCCGATTTATTGGAAAGCACCGATGACGTTTCATCCGGCAGGAGAAGCGCCCTCTGCTTTTCAACCCACGTATAATTGCTCTTTGCAAACAGGCCTTCGGCCGATGACTTCTGCTTGACAAGGATCGTCTTATTGCCGAGCGCCGTGGACACGTATTTCCGCGTCTGCTCGTCGTTCGGCCCGAAATACACCTGCGTCTGGCAGTTTGTCAGAAGCTCTTTTGATTTATAAATTTCCGTGAGCTGTTCCAGCCCCTGGATGATGATGAGCGTCTTGAGGCCGTATCCGGCGATATACCCGAGCTCCCGGACGAGCGTATCCATCTTGCCGAAAGCGGGGAACTCATCAATGAGGAGCAGGCACCGATGCCGGTCGCCGCCGAGCGTTTCCGTCGATTTGATCACGGTAAACTCAATAATGAGGCGGAACAGTTTGCCCACCCGCTTCAAATCCGACGGGGGCGTTACGAGATACAGATCCGTCGGCGCTTCGGAATTGCGGATATCCCGCAGATAAAAATCCGAAGTGATCGTATTATCGATGATCGTCTTTTCCGAGAAGATCATGAGCGCCGTAATGGCCGAAGAAAGAACGCTTCCGGCCTCATTGGGACTTTTTGAAATAAAGGAATTAAACTTCGTCACCACCACCGGATGCAGACCCGGCGTTTTCAGCGCTTCTTCAGTAAAATGCGTGACCTCCGTCTCGTTATCCTGATCGATGCGGCGCAGGATAAAACTGTCTGCGGATGTTCCCACCGGATTCGGCAGATCGAAAACCACCCCGGACTTCGGGATATGCACCCCTTCACGGGCCTTCTTCACCTTCCGGCCGCCCTCCTCCGCTTCTTCATAGAGCGCGTCGGAAAGAGTTTTTCGGAAGCCTGTCGGCTTATTTCCGTCGTCCTTCTTATCCCCGTCATCCTCATCGGCCTTCATCCCCGCCGCGAGAAACTGATACACGTCATACATGGATGTCTCGCGATACCCTTCATCACCGGGATGAAGATCCTTTTTCGTGTTTTCCACGCAGTGAACATATTTGAGATGTGTCACCACACCGGTGATGAGATCCTTCGCATTGTCCAGCCAGTACTGATCATTGCCACCGGAACCTTCGCCGACGAGAATGCTCACCAGATTCGATACATCGCGCCCTTCGTTGGCGCTCCCCCAGCGGATCTCATTTAAAGGATTCCAGCGGGACGTGGGGCGGCCGTCGGCCGGAGCGAACTCAATGACGTTATGTCCCATCACGTACTTTCTGTACGCGCCGGTCTCGTTCAGATTTTCCCGTTTTGGATCGGCCACCACCATGGAACCCTGCCAGCTCGCAAATGTCGGGATAACGACCCCGATGCCCTTACCGGAACGGGACGGCGCGCACATCAGAATATGGGTCGGTGCGTTGTCCACGATATATTCCCGTTTGCCGGGAATGTGCGGGAGAATACTGAATTTATCTTTATGGAAGAGCTTACCCAGCCATTCCGCGACGGCAAGTCGCTTCTCATAATCCATGCCCGTATCCCAGGCTCCCACAATGACCCCGTCTTTGACGGGATCGACCGGGGAAAGAAGCCCCTTCTCGCGGATCTCGTCCGCCGTCGCCCACCGGGCGCTGCCAGACGAGGTGAGCTGCTCTTTCTTCCAGAAAAGCAGGATAAGCACAAACAGAATGGAAGCGAGAAATCCGCCGCCCGCAATGATCTTCCCTGTTTTCAAAAGGAACGGAGCCTGATCGTTATACTTCGCGAGCAGATACAGAAATTCAAAGGGGTAGTACACCACAGTCCCCGCGATATCCGGGAGATACCGCGGATCAAAGCCGATCTTTGACGCGAACGACCAGGACGCGGCGATCTGCGCCGCGAAATTAATCGCCAGAAATCCGATGACCGCGGCCGCGGCCTTTTTCTGATTCTTCGTAAGCTCCTTCTTCATCGGACTGCCCTCTTCTTCCCGTGCTCGCTCTCCCAGACAGACCGGCACGTATAAGAACAGAAGTCCTCCCGCCGGTCTCCGGCGCGGCGGATATTCACTTTGCGTCCGCAGCACTTGCAGTAAAAAGTACGCAAAACGGGATATCTGACAATGACCATAAATATGCCTCCTTTCCGTTTTCAGAAGCGCGGAAATCTTTGATGAGAGAAATTTACATATGTGTGGCAGGAAAACGTCTGCGGCAGAAAAGAAAGGGAATTTCATGCCAAAACATTTTCAGCGTCTGTTCCGCGCCTCAGAAAACGGGAGAAATAATACATTTCTCAAAAAACGAAAAAATATCTCGCCTTTTGAACCGTCGATAAGGCTGAACAATTTAAAAGTGATGAGAGGTCACTGCGCAGGAACGATCCTGCGTGAAAATCGGCGGTCCAAAAGGCGGCAGGAAAAGCGCGACTTGATTTCCTGCGCCTTTACCGAAAGCAATGGGCGTGTGCCAGAGAGAGATGAGGGACACCGCCTGCGGAGCTGTGGATATGGATGCAAACGCGCTGTGAATAGGATATGAAAGACGCTTGTTTTTAAGATTCCACGGCTCCGCAGGCGGGAGAATGCATGTACATTCTCTCGCGTTCCCCATTCCGTCCGCACCGGTCTGGGCCCCAAGACGAAGGCAGGTAACGCCGCGGTGCGGCCGGAAGGAAAAGAGCGTCAGTACATAACGAGCCTCAGCAGTATCCGTTTGCTTTGCAGTATTGGATTTCTGAAAAAGACGCTCCCTTCCTTCCGGGGCGGAATTTCTTCCGCCGCCGGAAAAGGGGGAAAATGATGTTTCAAAGCTTGAACGGGGAAATGGAAATCCTTCTTTCAAGACTTTGAAGAAACTTGCTTCCGCCATGGGAATGGAAGTACAGATTCAATTCGTGCCTCTTCATGAATCCCGTTCCTGATCTCTCCGCCCCGCCTGCGCGGGGCTTTTTTGTTGCCTGCTTACTGGCCGTCGGTGAGGGTCGTCATCGCTTCGAGCATCTTTTCGAGCTTCGCGATGCGTGCTTCCTGTTCAGCGTTCTTCGCTTCCAGTTCCTGGATGCGGGCATCGTCCGCGGCGATCTTCTGCGCGATCATCGGGTCAATTCCGGTCTGTCCGGCTTTGTGCCCTCCGGGGCCAAACCGGAAGGAGAGTCCGCCGGAGATCATGTTCTCGTTGTATCCGAGCGTCGAAGCGACATTGAGGGCGACATCTTTGTTGAAGTAGTACTTCGCCCCGAGGGCGGTGGCCTGGTGAGACTTGTAGCTCCCGAAGCCAACGGCGAAGCTGAGCTTCTGCCCTTCTTCATAGGGCATGTAATCGAGTCCGGCCAGTGCTGCCGCTCCGGCCGCCACTTCGCCGATCTCCGTACCCTGCCGGGAGAGTTCCTGCGTCACGGACAGGCCGTTTCCGAGGAATACATCCGATGCGGTGAGGGTCCCGTCGACTGCGAGGTTTCCGCCATAGTGTCCGTTACCGGCCACGTCGGAATTACCTGCGGTATACGAATCTCCTCCGGTGAAGGAATTGCCGGATACGGCAAAGTCTTTGCCGACGACGAGGCTTCCGCCGACTACTTCATCACCCTGCACCCCAAGACCGCCGTCAACATAGAGGTTGCCTCCGAAGTGGCCGTCTTTATCTACGTCAAGGCTTCCGCCATAGTGACCGTCTCCGGCCACGTCCTGCCAACCCCCTACCGTGCTGTTGCCGGTGGTCGTCTGGTTCCCGTCCACGTTCAAATTGCCGCTGATATCGGTGTCCTTCAGGTGGGTCGTGCCGTCAACATAGAGATCTCCGTCAAGATCAGTCTCGCCCTTGACGTTGAGCCAGCCGTCGATCGTCTGGTTCCCGCCGATGTGGGAATTGCCGGTGATATCCTGATTGCCGTCGATCGTCTGATCTCCGTTGATCTGCTGATCCCCGTTGATCGTCTGCCCGTCGCCTTCTTCACCATTCCCTACAGTCTGGTGATGGCCGACATCAAGATCACCGCCGATATTTCCGTTGCCGTCAACATCCTGATCGCCGCCGACGTGGTGATCACCAGTCACATCAGAGTCTCCATCTACGTTAGAATCGCCTTTTGTAGTGGAATCACCTTCAGTAGTCTGATCGCCTTTTATGGTCTGATCCTTGTCAATCGTGGAGTTCCCTTTAATCGTCTGATTTCCTTCTTCATCAATGGTGCCGCCGTTGAAGATCTTCAATTCTTCTTCGGTGAGAATCTGGGAAACCTGGGTGACGATAGCGTGTTCAAGAATGGTATCCGGGTGGGCGGCTTCTTCAAAGGTGTTGAACCAGTCATTGCCTTTGCTTCCGCCCGGCGTGAATACGGTGATGATCTTGTAGGTGTTGTCGGTTTTATCCAGACCGAGGAAATACCCTTTTACAAGGTTCGGGTTGCCGCCGTCCTGATCGCAGTAGTCGCCGCCAAGGAAGATCCCGTTTTTAGCGGCTTCAAGCAGGTTTTCATCCAGTGTGCCGGAGAAAGATGTAGCGCCAGCGACCTGCGGGAATAAAGCGCCGAATCCTAAGAGGGCAGCCGCGGCAAGCGCCGCCAGCCTTTTTCTGCTGGAATGGAAACGGCTGCCTTCCCGTAAGACTTTCTTTACATATGATGTTTTCAAAGATCTCATCCTTTCTTGCAGGACGGGGACGGAATCTTTGTTTTTACATCACCGCGTCCTGCGTGTTTTCCTGCGCTTCATGCTCTTTCATGAGCTGGTCGAGAGCTTCCATGAGCTTCGCATTCTGCGCTTTCAATGCGGAAATTTCTCCTTCCATTTCCGCGAGTTTCTGAGTAACTTCCGGCGATGCGATCCGTTTCGAGCCTCCGGGGCCGAAGCGGAAGGAGAACCCGCCGGAAATCATGTTTTCGTTGTAGCCGAGGGTCGTTGCGAAATTGAGCGCTACATCTTTATTGAAGTAGTACTTCGCGCCCAATGCAGTGGCCTGATGAGACTTGTAGCTCCCGAAGCCGACGGCGAAAGAAAGCTTCTGCCCGTCTTCGTAAGGCATGTAGTCGAGGCCCGCGAGGGCTGCGGCTCCGGCCGCTACTTCACCGATCTCTGTTCCCTGCCGCGCGAGTTCGTTCGTTACGGACAGGCCGTTGCCCAGGAATACATCCGAAGCCGTGAGGGTCCCGTCGATCACCTGGTTACCGGCAATATGGGAATTACCGCCGACGTACTGGTCTCCGCCGGTATAGCTGTTGCCGGATACGGCAAAGTCTTTACCGACAACGAGGCTTCCGCCTACGGCTTCATCACCTTTAACACCGAGGCCGCCGTCAACGTATCCGTTGCCGTGGACCGTGAGGTCTTTGTCTACCGTGGCGTTTCCGCCGACGTGCGCGCCGCCGGTCACATCGAGATCCCCGTCCACGTTGGTGTCATGGAGATAGGAGGTATCGTCGACGATAAGAGATCCGCCAATATGCTGGCTGCCCAAAACAGAGGAGTCACCCTTGACAAGCTGATCTTTATCAACCGTCTGAGTGCCATGAACAACCTGATCTTTGCCGATCTCCTGGCTACCTACCACAGAGCTGTCCCCTTCGACCCGTTGGTCGCCGCCGACCGTCTCATTGCCTTTGATATAGCCGCCGCCGACAACGGTGAGGCTGCCATCAACAACCTGAGAGCCGGTGATGTGAGAGCTGCCATTGACGGTCTGCTGGCCGTTCACGGTCTGGCCGTCGTTGACAGTCTGACCACCGTCTACGGTCTGCCCGTCATAGACGTGCTGGCCGCCTGCGACATCCTGTCCGCCGGTTACGGTCTGATGGCCGTTCATCGTGGAATCGCCGTTTACGGTCTGGCCGTTTTCAACGGTCTGGTGACCACCTACGGTCTGGTCGCCGTCTACCGTACTGGTGCCGACGTGGCTGTTTCCAGTTACCGTCTGATCACCGGTTACATTCTGATTGCCGGTGACATCCTGACCATCGCCCACCGTCTGGTGGCCGGTAATAGTGGAATCGCCGCCCAGGGTCTGATCCCCAGTGACTTCCTGGTCGCCATTAACCTTCTGGCCGTCGCCATCGCCGCCGTTGCCAACGGTCTGGAAATTGTTGACGATCTGATTCCCCATAATGGTCTGGTCGCCCGTGACGTCCTGACCGCCTTCGACTGTCTGGCCACCGGTCACCTCCTGCCCGTTGGAGACAGTCTGGTGCCCTTTAATGGTGGAGTCTCCTTCAATCGTAGAAGAGCCTCCTACAGTCTGATCCCCGGAGACATTCGCGCCGCCCATTTCACCTATTAGCGTTGGACCTATATCACTGTATCCATGCGATGCGACTACTTTGTAATAGAGTTTTCCATCCTCTATACCTATTTGAAATTCTCTGACCGGTTCATTTGTGTCGGTCGTCTCCAATCCTGTTAAGTACCAGTCAATAGCATTGACAGTGTATGGAGCGACAAACCCGGAAGCGAGGAGCGCGGCAGTGATCACTGCCGCGAGCATTTTCCTCGAAGGCTTTTTTTCTAAATTGCATTTCTCAAATCGGGGGGGGCGGGTAAACATAATGTTTTTCTTCAAGAGAAAGACCTTCTTTCCTTTTTGAAAAAATGAAAAACAGAAATAAGAAAAATCCTCAGCGCTCATAAGGACGAATGCGGATATCCGTATTGAGGATGACGTTGAACTGATACCCCTCCCGGATGGTTCCGGTCGGAGCGAGGTCTGAGTTGTTTTCCCGGACCATATCGTTAATGCCCGTGAGCATTTCTCCGATCGCCGCGTCCCTTGCTTCCTCTCCGGCGCTCCGGTTATCGCTCCAGCGGGAACTGCTGTCGTCGTCATCCGTCGCGCCCGCAACGATGCCGCCGAGGATCGCCCCGGTCAAAATGGAGCGCGTCTTGAGCCAGGTATGACGGGTGTACTGATCTTTCACACCTGAATACCCGATGCCGTCGATCGCACGGTAATCCGGCAGATCGATCGAATGGCCGTTAGGGAAAATCACGCGGCTGAACGAAATATCAATACGCCTCCCGTTCATCCCCATCGGGTCGCCGATCAACCGGCTCCCGGCCGGAATGAGAAGCTGCGTACCGGTCACAGAATCAAAAACATCCTGACGGACAACGGCGATAATGATCGTTGTTGCGTTGTCGGAAATGATCGGCGTAAGCAGCGTAGCCGGGATCACCGTGCCCGCCTGAAGCACGTTATCCGCTTCGGCCAGCTCGTAATAATAGGAAGATGATCTTCCGTCGGCGGGAGCCGCTTCAGCGGAAAATCCCGCCGGGAATAAAAGCGCCAGCCCCGCAAGAACGAAGACAAAGTATCTGCGGTTCATCTGATTTCACCTCCCCATGACCTGGATATAATCACTGTCTCCGTCCTGCGGAAGAACATCATTGTAATAACGGTTTGCCGGACTTTCCATCCGGGCATTTCCCTTCGGAGCCTTCGTGTTCTTATCGGAACCGCCGAGATCAAAGAAGATGGCGCTGCGTTTTGCTTTCGCGTCTTCGCTGTATGCCGCGGCCTCATCGTCGAGCGCCCGCTTGTACCGTGCGGTCTCCGCGTCAAGACTGTATTGCTCAGAAGGTGTGAGCTCTTTCTTCTTTTCCGTTTTCGCGGAAGAGGCTCCCGCCGAAGAACGCGCCGTCTTCTTTTCAACGACGGTGTTCTCCTCTTTCGTCGGCTTCGTCTTCCCGTCCTGGGCATTCTTCTTTCCGCCCTTCGCGTTCGCCTGAGCTTCGTCATTCATCTGCTTAAGATTTTTCATCTCGATCTGCTGGACGCTCTGATCATTCAGCACGTCGCCCTGTACCGTCATCGCCGACGGCTTCCGGCGGTCACCGCGGTCATCATGGAAACAGGATGAGAACATCACCGCGCAGAGGATGATGAGAAACAGACCGCCTCCGCCATAGAGGAATATGGGATTGAGGCGTTTATCCTTTTCCGGTGTCGCGGTGAGATCCACTTTGTTATCCGGAGCATGAGAAGGGAGCTGCTGAGCTTCGCTGCCCCCGTCGGCCTCCGCCCCTGTTTTTATTTCTTTTTTCTTTGCGAGATTCTTTTCCCGGATCTCGCGGATCTTATTCATCCAGCTCACTGCTCGTTCCCTCCTTCGCTTTCCAGCACATCGGCGAGACGGTTCAGCGCATCATCCGTATCGTTATCCTGCTGTTCCGGCTGGCCGTTCGCGGCGCGGAGTACTTCAAGCTGCCGCGCCCGTTCTTTTTCCGCGAGCCGCTCTTTAAGCGTGGGCAGCTTCGTGTCGCGGAGCTCGACCGTATCCAGCTGGTGCTTCCCGGCACGGAGCGATTCTTCAGACAGCTCTTCCGATGAAGCGCTGTTGAACTGAATATCTCCCGCGCTCGGCACCTTCTCGTTCTCATCCATGCGTTCAATGAGAAGGAACTGCTTCTGTGAGAACTGGAGCTTCATGTTGTTCATCACCCGGTCGATCTCAAGGAAATTTCCCTTAAGCCGGTAGTTGGCAAGCTGAAGCTTGGATTTATCAAAATCGTCATAGTAGTAAATGACCGGCATATTCTGCGTATTGTCCGGCGTGATCTCGATATATGTTTTTGAGCCGTCATCGAATACGGATTTGGGAATCAGCTTCTCAGTGACGTTTTTGTTTTTCACGCATTTGTAATTCCTATAAATGCGGGAAGCCCTTTCGCGGGCTTCGGCGATTTCCGCGTTCGCTTCATTCATCGCTGCCGTTCTCGCTACCATGGCGGCCTGCCGTTCCTGCTCATCTTCGACCGGATAATTCCAGCGGACAGCGAACTGCACGTAATTCGGATTTTCCGCCGTAACGAGAAGCCGGTACGACCGCCGCGACGTATTGATGATCACGTTCGTCGTGCTCTCCGCGAGCGGCTTGATATACACATGCGCGTGACCGGCCACGTCATCTTTTTCCACCGCCCACTGAAGCGTATTGCCCGCCGCGACTTTCTGAACGGCTTCATCCGGCCGTAGCACGATATCCGTCACATAGCCGACCTTCGTATAAACCACGTACTGATCGTAGGGCGCATAATTGAAGACCGCCGCGCTTCCGTCATACGAAACAGGATCTTCCACATATCCGTTTTCCGCTCCGGCCGAAACGGTGAGCATAGCGCACGCCATGACGGCAAGGGCAAGCGTTTTAACATTCTTTGATCTCATCGCTTACCTCCCCGCCATTTCCGGCGCATAGGAGAAGTCCGTAATGAAGAGGCCGATCGGATTCAGTACGAGGTCTTCCTTCTTTGTGATCGTCTCCGTCTTCACCGCGAAGTTGCCGATGTAATACGTGTCGACCGGAACACCGCCGCCGTCGGCGGACGATTCTTTCCAGCGTACGGTGTAAGTATTGCTCTGTCCTGCAATGGGCTGTACGGAAAGGATCTCCACTCTCGTATTGATATGGCCGATGCGGGCGGTGAACTCCGGCAGGTACAGGTTCTTATACTTGTTGGCCGCCTCAGGGGTCATAAACTTCACAGCCCGGTTCACGCTGCGCTGCAAAACGTTCTTGTCTTCCGGCACGCTTCTGATCCCTTCCACAAAACGGGACAGGAAATACGAGATCTCCGCGTCCGTCGGCTCAACGTTCCGCTGTTCCAGCGCGCCGAGGGACATCACGTAACCTGTTTTCTCATCCACATGGATCACGTAGGGCACATACGTCGCCTTCGTGCCGATGTACACAACCGAGAGGATGCACACAAAAACGAGGAATACGAGGATATACGAGATGCGCTGCCACTTCAGGATCTGCATATCCTTCATCGTGAGCATGGTGCCCACATTCTTCGCGCCCCGATCCGCCGCCTCCGAATACGTTTCTCTTTCACTCATTCACTTCATTCCTCCTTGCGCCTTGCGCTTTTTTTCGTTCGGTGATATTCTTCAATCAACGGCAGTTTATATTTATTTCGCACCGAGCGAAAATATTTTAGCCGTTAAACTACCGGAATTATAAGCAATTATCGGCGATTTGGGAACAGGCCGGACGTTTGGACGGCCTCTCAAAAAACCCGTGAGCGATTTTTCCTACATATATCTAACATATTTATAAATTTTGCGCAGACGTGGAATTATGCGGTATTATCGGAGAATTTGGGAACAGGCCGGACGTTTGGACGGCCTCTCAAAAAACCCGTGAGCGCCCACTTACAAAGGGAATGAATGTTCGGATATAGCAAGCTATTCCTTCCAAATCATTCCCTTTCGTGGGCCCCCTCTGCCGAGAGCCTGATTGCCTGCGTACCGCATGCCTTTACTGAAATGAGCACCTATCACGCAACGATGAAGATCATGAGAGCAGGAAAAACAATGAGCCACCTGGCTTACATCACAAGAACAGGAAAATACCGGTCCAAAACAGATCTGCTTTTTACTAAAAGCGAAAACCTTCCTGCCTGGGCAAAAGATGCCACTGATTTTTGGAAAGAATCAGATGAAAAAATCATGAAAAGGTATCAAAAACAAATCGATATAGAAAGACCAACCTCAAGAACCGGCCGTACATGGGACTTCGCCCTGCCAAATGAGCTCTCAAATGAAGAACTCATCCGCTTCACGGATGAATATCTAAAAAAACAATTTCCAGATCTCCCATATACTTATGCGATTCATATCCATGAATCAGCGATCCATCAAAAAAGCAATCCCCACGTACACGTCATTTTTTCCGAATACAAGATGAATGAACGCTCTCAAAAGCTCGATCGGGAAACATTTTTTAAACAACACGGCATAAGCAAAAAAGGCCGTGAATATGGGGGAGCAGAACATACATGGGAATACTGCGGAACCAACGGAAAAAAACTCCGTGAGCTCCGGCGCAATCTCGCTGATGAGATCAACCGGGCATACGAAGAAAAGGGGCTCCCACAGCGCGTCACCGAAAAATCCATCGAAGTGCAGCGCGAGGAAGCCCTGAACGCAGGGAACATCCGGCAGGCCGATGCCTTCGACCGGCCGAAGCCGAAACGGCTCGCCCCGAAAAAATTCAAAAAATATCAGGAGGTGATATCCCGAAAAGTCCGCGAAGGCTGGCGCAATGCCGATCTGTCCGATATCCGGGATAAGGATGTCGTCGACCGGATCTGCCAGGAATTTGAAAAGCAGGTCAACGCGGAAGCGCTCGACCGCATGGCAAGAGAGCAGATCATGGAAGCGACGGATCAGGAAAAACTCGCCGCCGTGGAAGAGCAGCTCCGGGATATCGCCGTATACAAAACAGCTCTCCCCACCAGAGAAGAGAGCTGCGGAACCATCGCCAAAACAGCGGAACGCGAACTGAGAAAGCGCGAGAAGAACCTTCTCCTCGCCCACACCCGGACACGCATCCGCCCCTTGCAGAAAGAAAAATACAAAGCCGAACTCAACCAGAAATTGCAGCGCATGGAAATGGAAACGCTGCGATCCGCATCCGACGAAGAAAAGATCCGCGAATACGCAGTCCGCCTCTTCGCCGAGCAGGAAGCCAGCGAGAAACTCACGGCCGCCCTTTCCGGCGAAGAGCTCACAAAAGAAGAACGAGAAGACCTCTTCACCCTTAAGGAAATGGCCGCGGCCGCCATGGAAAGGGCGAAGAAAGCGGGAATCACGGAAGAATTTGTGGAAGCTCACCGCGAAGAGATCGACCGCTACACGGAAAGCCTGCGTCTCCTCAACATCATTGACAAGGGCGCGGGCGAAGACAAGGATCATACCGCCATGACATACGACCATCAGGCCGTAAAAGACCGGCGGCAGAATCTTCTTGACGCGCGCGTCGCCGAACTGATCAACGAATACCGGAAGCGTCTCTACGGCAAACCGATCTTCCGGTACGACGAAAGCAGCGAACTGGATCAAAGAAGAAAACAGCTCAAACGCTGCGAGAAAAGAAAGCACGTTTCCCCTGCTGTACAGCAGGCTATAAAGAATGCTCTCTCCTTCACCCGAAGGAAGCATGACCAGATCATGCTCCGCGCAGAGCTTGAGGTCTTCCCCGGAACGGAGCAGGATAAAAATCTTTCCGCCGTCGAAAAATATGCGGAAGACCGGCAGAAAGAATACATCAAAGCCTTCTACCGCCTCACACCTCACAGCGTAGAGTATGAACTCAAAAAGCTCATTGACGAAGACGGCGGAAAGGAGCTCAAGGCCCTCCGGGAAAAGCTTCGCTCCGCGGAAGCAAAACGGGAACTGTGCAAAAAAATGAAACGGCCGGCCGGAAAAATCGAAGATCAGATCACCGCCCTGCGCCGCTCCATCGCGGAAAAAGAAAACAGCCTTCGCACGCGGGAACGCATAGCGAAAGCTGCGGAAAATTCCAAACGATCCTGGGAAGACTGGCCTGCAAACCGCATCGAGCTCCGCAGAAAAGAGCAGAAGCTCACCGAATGGCTGCATGATGTTCCCCTCCCGAAATACCAGGAAGAAAGCATCAGGAAAACACTCGAAAAATTCAAAAGCAAAACATCGCGGCAGGCGCTCCTTGACTACGCCGTCCGAGAAAAATTCGCAGAATACCAGAACCGCGTCGATGCCCTCCTTCCCAAATCGGAAAAAGCCTGCGCCCTCGATCTCATCAGAGAGGCATCCGACGGCAGACTCGATGCCATCAACGGAGAGATCAAATACCTGCGAAAACTCAAGCGGAGCACACCGGCCGAAGACCTTCAGCGGCATGCCAATCTGGACAACCGGATCAAGGAAGCTTCGGCCGAACGCAGCGAACTCATCGCGTCGTATACGACACCGGAACTCCTCGCAAAAGCCGCCGAGCAGAAAGCCGCCGCAGAGCTTGACCTTGAAAAAAACATTCACTCGCTCCGCACAGAACAGGCCCGGCTCGTGCTGAAACAACTCTCGCGCCGTCATATCTCGCCGCAGACGAGACACTACTGCGAAGAGATCCTCAAAAAGGCAACCAAAAAGATCGACGCAAAGGAAATGGAACGAGAGCGCCGCGTCCTGATGTATCGCAGACACACCCGGATGCTGCGGCAGAAGATGAACGGCCGCATAAAGACCTCCCTGCCGAAACAGGAACTGGAAAACGCCATAGCCAGCATGGGCAAAGACATTTTCGATCTGCCGAAGACCGGCACCGGCCGGGCGAACCTCAATATCCGCCACGATCGGGACATCGAAATGGAAAGATAAAAATCTTATGCAAAAGGAGAAGCAAATGGAAAATTACACCCTCATCATCTGCGAGAAAAAAGATGTCGCCACCAAACTCAAAGACTACTTTGAGCGCAACGGCAATTCCTATACGCCCATGAAGGGCTACTACATGAGCGATACAAAAAACAAATATGAGATCACCTGCATCACATGGCTCGCCGGTCACATCCTCACGGACTACGAGCCGGAAGAATATGACCCGTCCTGGAAAAACTGGTCCACCGGTCCTCTCCCGATGATCCCGGAAGAATTTAAGAAAAAACCGGACCCGGACAAAGGAAAGAAATTCCAGTACGACGTGGTGATGTCCCTCATCCCCAACGCGGCGGCCATCATCAACGCGGGCGACCCGGACCGCGAAGGGCAGGTGCTCGTGGACGAGCTCTTGCAGGATCAGATCGGGAAAAAAGACATCCGACGGATGATCCTCTCCGGTCTGAATGACGAAATGATCGAACGGGCGCTCAAATCCATGAAGCCGGACAGCGACTACCGCGGGCTGTACCTCTCCGGCGTCGCCCGCTCGCACATCGACTGGCTGCTCGGCATGAACCTCACACGCCACTTCACGCGGCTCTGGCATAAAGGCGGCATGACCGGCACCGTCCCCATCGGCCGCGTAAAAACGCCGACGGTCGCGCTGGTGGTCAAGCGCGAAGAAGCCATCCGCAACTTCAAACAGGAAAACTGGTACACCGTCAACGCGCAGATCGTGGTCGGCGGCACGAAGGCCACCATCACGCTGGACAGCAAGGACAAGATCACCGATAAAAACAAAGCCGACGCGATCAAAAACGCTGTCCTCGGTAAATCGTTCATCGTAAAAAATGTGGAATCCGATCAGAAAACGCAGGGCGTAAAAGAGCTGTACCAGCTCAACACCTTGCAGGTCGACGCGGATAAATATTGTGACATCCCTGTGAGCGAAACGCTTAAAGCCGCGGAATCCCTTTACCTCGGCGGCTACACATCCTATCCCCGCACGGAATGCCGGTACCTGCCGGAATCCCAGCGGAAAGACGCACCGGCCATCGCCAAAGCGATCAATGAAAAAATATCCAGCGAGATCGGCATCATCCCGACAGGCGACAACATCACCACAAACGTCGGGAACTCCCCCGTCTTCAACGATAAAAAACTCGGAGCGCATCACGCGCTCGTCCCCACTGGAAAGATCCCGGATCTTTCCAAACTGTCTGAAACGGAAAAGCAGGTCTACCTGCTCATCGTGAGAAAATACGCTTCGATCTTCTTCCCGCCCTACATGGCCGAGCAGATCAAAGTCCGGGGCACCATCGACAGTTATGATTTCACACTTTCCTATACAAAGCCCAGCGAGATCGGATGGAAAGTCATGTACCTGTCCTACGGAAAAACAAAAAAGAAAAATAAAGAAGAAGACAGCGATAAACAGGAAATGGCATGGAAGCCGGCCACCGGAAGCACCTACTCCGTCGTCGGTTCCCAGACAGTAAAGAAAGCAACGCGGCCGCCGAAGCCATATACGGACGCGACGCTCATCGCCGCCATGGCCGGTATTCAGAGCGAAGACGAATCTCTGAACACCGTCCTGAAACAGGTAAAAGGCATCGGCACCTCCGCCACCCAGGCTACCATCATCGACCAGCTCATCAAAAACAAACTGCTCTACAAGATCAAGAAAGAGATCCATCCCACCGACCTTGCCATGCAGGTCACAGACATCCTTCCGAAGATCCTCACGGAAGCCGACTACACCGGCCAGATGGAACTCGCTCTCGCAAAACTCGAAAACGGAGAAGTACAAAGCGAAAAGCCATACCTGGACAATGCCGTCCAGCTCATCAACGCCATCCTCAAACAGTGCACCGCCCCGCTCTACAGCAGGGAATACCCGTGTCCGGCATGCGGTAAGGGATACATCATCTATCACGAATACGTAAGCAAGGACACCGGCGAGGTACACCAGTACGCACGATGCAATAACGAAGAATGCCGGACGTACTGGCCGGTGGAAAACAGAAAACCCAAACTGGTAAAATGCCCGAAATGCGGCAAAGGCTGGATGAAAGAAAAGAAAAACATGAAGACCGGCAATGTCTTCTACGGATGCTCTGAATACCCCGAATGCCGGGGCACCATGACCGAGGAAGACTTCAAAAAAGCGAAAGAAGAAAAGCCATGAACCGGCCTAAAAAGAACTGTGCCGCATGCGGCCGGGCATTCATCCAGCAGCGCAGCAGCCAGCGCTATTGCAGTGAAGCATGCCGCCGTCTCGGTTATCGGATAGGACTTTGTAATCACGAAGACAAAGAAACGGATACAGCCATCCGCACGTTCACCTGCGCGCGATGCGGAAAAACCGTAAAAGTAACTGATCTTAAAGACCGGCGGCAGAGATTCTGCTCCGCCCGCTGTGAAAAACTCTATTGGAAACACCGCAAAGCAGAAAGCAGAAAGAAGGATGCCCCATGAATACAGAAACAAGGATCTGCCCAGAATGCGGCACTGTATTTTATCCCTCTTCCCCCGCACAGAAATACTGCTCCGCCGAGTGCAAACAGCGTTACCACTCTCGAAAGCGCTGGCAAGAAATCAAAGAAGAAAGGCTGAAAAAACTCGCCGAAGAAACGCGGAACTGCGAGCAGTGCGGAAAACCGTACACGCCGATTTACCGCAGGCAGAGATTCTGCTCGGAAGAATGCAGAAGAATGGCTGCGGAAAGAGGCCTCATCCATCCGGGACATAACCAAAAACAGCCGGAAAAACAATATGACCGGCAATGCCCCCAATGCGGCACTCATTTTATCACCCGCCAGGCAACCCAGAAATACTGCTGCCCCGCCTGTAAGCGCCAGCATGAGCGCCACGCCGAACCGGAACACCCGGAAGACGAAACAATCACAGGCGCGCCGGTGATCCGTACCTTCTGCTGCAAAAACTGCGGAAAATGGATCTCCGTAACACGAAAAACAGACAAGCGTGAAATCTTCTGTTCTCACAAATGCGAGAAAAACTTCTACCGAAAACGCCCGTCGGAACGGGCGGCATGGACAACAAAGAAAGCACGCCATGCCCGTGCCGTCCGCGAAGCCATGAAAGGAGGTGAATGCCATGGAAATGGAAGACCCGGATAAGATCCTTCCCAACAATATGGAAGACGACGAGCTGAAACTTCTCGCCCGTCTGGAACCCGTCCAGCTGACCGAACTTTCCCCCGACGACCTGCGCCGCATGAAAGAGACTCTGGACAGAATGGGCGCGGCCCTGGGGACATCCGGCCTCCGGCCGGATGAATACTACGACCATGGAGCAGAAATGCCCACGGACCAGAAAGCGGAGGATTGAGCCGCGGCAAAGTGAAGGATAAACACTACTGCCTGAAAAAACCTTAATTACCTGAAAAGGAGAACTACCATGCCTGAAAAAAATACGGAAAGAATGCGCTATGCAATGCCAAAAAGCGCAAAAGCAGCCAGAGAAACCTATGCAAAAACGCTCATAGAAAATCTGCGCGGTGAAAATGATACCTTCCAGAAAAACTGCGCCAGTCTGGACGGACCGCTCTACAACGGTATGACAAATACTGTCTACAGCGGAGAAAAACAGCTCGCCATTCTCGCCATGGCAAAGAGCCATGACGGCCAGCCGATCACCGATCAGCGTTTCTACACCTTTGAACAGGCGCGTTCCATTGGCGCGCATGTCGAACGCGGAAGCAAAGAAATCCCCATGGAATACTGGGCCCCCATGAAAGACAAAGAAACCGGCGAAGTCGTTCTGCTGGCGACCAAGCGCGGGATCTACAATGCCCGCGATGTCTCCGGCCTCCCCGCCGAAGAGCGCAGCTTCAAATACGACACGGCCGAAAAAGTCCGCGCGCTCGACAACCTGGCCAGCCGTATGAAACAGAGCATCAAGAGCATCAACAAGGCGGAAGAAAAAGCAGGCCGCCCCATTACGGATCTTCCTGAAAAAGGAATGATGAACCGCGAAACATACTATCAGGAAATGATGGCAATTGCGGCCAAAAACACCGCAAACTTCCGCGGTTACAACAACGAACTTGACCCCATCACCCCTTATGTCGACAAAAGCGGAAACACCAAGGAAAGAGGCGGCGAATACCTCAAAATTGACGACGCGCACAGCGCCCGTCAGGCAGAGAGCCCGGATATCGCCGAAATGCGCAGAAATTTCCGTGCCTACCTCTCCGTTTCCTGCCTTTCGCAGGAAATGGGTCTCGGTACAATCCCGAGAGAATCCTTTATCAGCCGCGAACAGGCGCATCAGCTCGCCAAGGTATTTGAAGAGCACCCGGAAAAACTTTTCCATGACCTCAAGGCAGCCGGCAAAACAGTGGAAGATGTTCGCGACAACGTGATCTTCAAACAGCGGGAACGCATTCCCGAAAAGGAAATCACGCCCGAACTTCAGGAGGCCATCCAGAAAGATTACCGAAAAGCCTTCCGGCTGAAAGACATCGATGTAGAACGAAAGGATAAGGCTATTCAGGAACTGCCTGCCCGGAACAGCAAATATGAAAAAATGCAGATCAAGACCGCTGTGGAAAAAGCCGTCGGCCGCATCGACAACATGACGAAGAGTATCCAGTCCATGAAGGATAATGAACTCATCGTCAATAAGACCCTCATCGATAAAATCGCCGAGACCCGCAAAAAGCTCGGACGTGAGGCCGATCCGCAGAAATTCACCAGCGGATACCGGGAGATCAACAACCCCGGACGGGATAAGGAAGTGCTCATCAACGTCAACTCCGCCCGCATCCGCGCGGAAAACATGACCCATGAGCAGATCATCAATACCTTCGCCAACGGCGAGGAACGCGACGATATTCTGAAAACCGTCCGCGAAAATGTTGGTAAAGAAGCGAAATCCCATACCCAGAAGCTCCTCCGTGACAGAGCCGCAGAACGCTCTCATGAAAAAGCCCAGACGAAAGCCAGACAGAAAGGCCTCGTCCGGTCCAGCCAGAGAAGCCGCGGCGGGCAGACCATGGAACGCTCCTGACATAACCCCAAAGGCGGCCGTCG
>ENA-OPCY01000420-OPCY01000420.1-human-gut-metagenome-genome-assembly--contig:-NODE-420-length-32128-cov-2.140804_pt1 | contig 32128 bp, 50 predicted proteins | sample MGYA00241568_ERZ501487 | MGnify/ENA primary metagenome ERZ501487 (study PRJEB25962, sample SAMEA2042574) | human gut metagenome | biome: human gut; feature: human-associated habitat; material: faeces... | reverse complement strand
GGTTTTCCGCCGCTTTTTGTTTTTGTGTGGAAAACTTCTGAAATTGCTTTAAAAGCGTTTTAAAGCAATTTTTAAAATATGCTTGAAACAACGTAAAATAGCCATTTAAAGCTTTTTAACGCTTTTAAAAATGCTTTTTAATGCATACCATAAGAACCTATAAATGTACTGCTATTTTTAATGGCAATATAGCAACTAAAAAAGAGGGGAATAGCAACTGGTTGCCATTACCCTCTTTTTATGCTAAATTTGCTACTCCCAAGACTAATCCGAAGCAGCGGAAATCCTTATCTTTTAGTGAAATGTCCTCGTATTTGGGATTGAGTGAAACAAGGTGATCGCCCTCATATTTTTTTATGTAGCCTTTACCGTCCACATTGAAAATACCTATTTGTCCTATATCAACGGCAGGCTGTTGGCGGATCAGTACATAATCTCCATCAGAAAACTTCGGAGACATACTGTCGCCATCTACTATGAGCATAAAATCTGCCTTGCGGCTCTGCGATGTTTCTATCACATCAATAGTATCCCATTGCTCATAGTCATACAGCTCATCACCAAGACCGGCAGAAACTCGATTATCAGAACAATACAATGATATAACAGGTACTTTGGGTTCGGGTGGTCGTTCTTCATACACTTCAGCAAGAGCAGCAGCTCTTCCGATAAGTCGCTGCTGCTCCCATGCTGGAAGTGCTTTGTAATAGTTAAGAAGTTCCTGCTCATCGCTTAGTAATGACGATTTTTTTTCTTTGCCTGTGAGTAGGAAATAAGGAGATACCTCCAAGAATTCACATATGGGGATAATATATTTTGCTGGAGGATCGGTATTCCTATTTTTCCAGTTAGTCATCGTACTTGTATTTATTCCTAAATAAGCGCATAACTCAGACTGTTTCTTTTTTTTACGTTCCAAAATTAATATAATATCATTAATTAAAGACAAAATAACCACTCCTTATATGTGCAAAATGGCAAAATTCACAAATGTGAGTAAATTCGATTGACAAGCTTTCATTTGTGAGTTATAATTAGCAATAGGAAACCAAGTGGGCGCAATAATCCCTTGGGTTCCAAGGAAATAATATCATAAGAAACTTGAAAAAACAATAGAAATGGAGGGAAAAATTGATGAACGATTTAAAAGTTTTCAGTAATTCCGAATTTGGTGAGCTTGGAGTAATGTTGATTGATGGTAAGGAATACTTTCCTGCTACACAGTGTGCTAAAATCTTAGGTTATTCCAATCCCCGCAAAGCTATCTTAGATCATTGCAAAGAAGATGGAGTAACGAAACGTGACTTCATCGACAATTTGGGTCGCTTACAAAAAATGAAATACATAAACGAGGGTAACCTTTACCGTCTTATTGTAAGCAGTAAGCTCCCTGCAGCAGAAAAGTTTGAACGCTGGGTGTTTGATGAAGTCCTTCCGAGTATACGTCAGACGGGCGGTTACGGTAACATTAATATTGAGCAGGTCATAGCCAAAACTGCAACTGCGGTTGTCAGCGAGGTCATAAAGCAGCTTGTTCCCACTCTTAAAGGAGTTATAAACGGCGAACCTGAAGAACCCGAAATGATTTGGGAAACTAAAATTCCCAAAAAGCGTAAACCTACAGGAGTTATCGTAAAACTTGCTCCGGAAATCCGCACTGTTGTTGACGGAATGCTTCTTTCGGCTTGTTCATATGCAGAAGTTAAAAGGTACCTTGAAGCCAACGGCATAGGCATTTCTCAGACTGCGATAAGCAGGTACTACAATAACTATCTGGCATGACTGTATCATAAGAAACTTGAAAAAACAATAGAAATGGAGGGAAAAATTGATGAACGATTCAAATATTGCTGCAAGCATTTTGGAAGAAAGGGAACTTCTCCACAAGGAGCTGGTACTCCTTGCGGAGAAATCCCAAAACTGCGAGCCTGACTTATTAGCGGACTATGCCATTGCTATGTGTAAGTTATATGAATTACTTACTGATTGTTAATTAAGCGCTTATATGCCTCACTAACTGTATCTACGACATACTTGTTGTATTCGTCTATAGTAATGTTTGACTTATCGGGCTTAATGATTAATTTATTATTATCAATTAAAGATAATAAAATCGTTAGAGCTGTTTCTTTATCCATTTAAAATTTCCTCCATATTTTAGGCTCGCAGTTACATTGTAGCACAAATATGGAGCATAATCAAGAAAGGACTTGATATAATGAACGAATCAGAAAGGCTTGCCGAGGAACTGGAAGATCTGCAGGATCAGATGGACGATGTGGTAAACAGCCTTGGAGAAATAATCATTGAGATCGCAGCAGATAATTCGGAATTTGTGTGCTCTGCTTGCCTCAGAACAGCGAAAGAGCTGTATCAGATATTTAAAAATGTAGCCCGTGAAGAAGACTGCACAGACATACTTGAGCAGTATGCTTACCTTACGGGAAATAATCTTGAAGACTAATAACAAGGAGTGTATATAAGATGATCGGTAAAAACATCAGAAACAAAAGACTTGAATACGACATTGAGCAGCAGGAGTTAGCTAAGCGTGTCGGAGTGTCCAAAGCTACGATATGCAATATCGAAACAGGTGTAAAAATCCCATCTGTAGCGGTGTTGGTACGCATTGCTGATACTCTGCATTGCTCAGTTGATGAATTACTTGGAAGGAAGGTAAGCTGAATGTACAGAACACAGAATATGACAGAGATCCCCGTTGACGTTGCAAGTGAGATTTTCAGAAAATTGGAGCAGATCGGACTGCACCCTGTACATAGAGTATACAGCTCCATGCTGCAGGACGATAATGCTCTTATCACCGTGCTTGTTTATGATGCCAAAGCAGCAAAGCAGACACCGCTTGAAGCCTATGGCGTTACAGAGTATGTCGTTAAGGATAAATATTTCCAGCGCTGGACAGATGCAATGTCATATGCCGACGCCCTTATTGAAATGGGCAGCAGGATAAAGGAGTAAGCTTATGGATAAGGTCTACGAAGAAAAACGCTCCTTTGTCTGCACAAAGCTTGCACCGCTGCTCAGGAGCATATGCGACGGCATAGCAAATGTCAGATATGTTGTGCGAAATGATACGCTTGAGCTTGTATATGTTACCTTTGCAAAAGGCGGCACAAAATGCATAAATGTCACGGGTGACAGCTTGGCTGCTCTTGCGAGAGATGTTTTAAATCACTTTTAAACAGTCGAAACAGCGGTTTGACTACCGCTGTCTGTCGGAGATGGTCTACCGACACTGATGAGACAGACCCAAAGGACGGTGATACCAATGACGATAGAACAGTTCCGAGCCGAAATGCTCGGTCACGCCTGCGGAGCAGGTAAGGCTCTGTGCGAAATAACGGTTAATCCACAGGGCATAAAAATAGAACCGGAACAAATGCGTAAGAATGTTGCAACCATTCTTACGCTCCTCACAGAGACCGAGGATTATTTGAGCAGTTTCGATTCAAACAAATGTTCAGGTTCTGATTAAAGTATATCAGAGGTGGGCATAAAATGCAAGCCTTTTTTGAAAATTTGTGCATTTTTCTGCAGGGAGGTGCGTAATGGAATATCTATCAGTCAATGAAGTAGCAGACCTAAAGGGGTGCTCCGTTCAGTATATCAAAAAAGTCATAAAGGACGGTAAGCTCGAAGCTGAGCAGACGGTCAATGAAAAGAACCGACCCAAATATCTGATCCCCATAACCGCACTTCCCGAAAGCTTGCAGAATAAATATTATGGCAAGCTGATGAACGATGCACAGCTTTGCCTGCCGAAAGCAGAGCCAAAGGCTGATAAGCCTGCAATAATACAGCACCGAACCATTGTACGCAAGGAATTCGGGCAGTTTAGTGCCGATGAGCGTGAGCAGATCACCTTTTGGACGGATCTGCTTCGTGAATGGCGCATAAGACGTGAAGAATATGACAATTGCGCTGAGGGTGATATGTGCTTTATTGCAGAGACCAAGCGTTTAAAGCGTGAGTATCTTGCGGAGCACGGCATAACGATAAGCAAGGACATTCTTTATCGCAAATACAAGGCGTACAAGGAAAACGACCTGCAGGGTCTTGTCGATAACCGAGGCGGTTGGAACAAGGGCAGGAACAGTATCCCGAAGCCTGTGCTTGAATGCTTTTTTAATCTGTATCTGTGTGATGCGGAGCTGCCTGTCCGTGACTGCTACAAAAGTACACGGACATGGACAGAGCTTAATTACCCGGAATACCTTCCGGATATGGCAAGTGAAAGAACATTCAGGCGGCAGGCAGAGCAGATAGACGAAGCCATTGTGAAGTTCTTCAGAAAGTCGCAGAAGGAATGTATAGATGAATGTCTTCCGTACATCGAAAGGCTTTACGAAGACATCGAAGCCAATGACGTATGGGTTGCCGACAACCACACCTTTGACTTTGTGACAAAGACCGATGACGGTGAAAGAAATCACCGTCTGTACATTACGGGCATATTGGACGCAAAGACAGGAGTGCTTGTTGGCTGGAATATAACCGAAAACCCGTCATCACATTCTACTGTACTTGCGCTCAGACACGCTATTATGCGCTGCGGAATACCTAAGATACTGTATGTTGATAACGGTACGGAATTTCTTACTCACGATATAGGCGGTAAAGGTCACAGAAGCCGCAAGAGCCAAGAGAACATACCGAATCCGCCGACTATACTGGACAGGCTCGGCATTAAAATGATGAATGCCCTTGTATGCAACGGTCGTGCAAAGCCTATTGAAAGAATGTTTTTGACACTTAAAAATACGATTTCAAGAGCTATGGCTACATTCACAGGCGGAAACATTATCGAACGTCCCGAAAGCCTTAAATATCAGCTTAAACACGGATATGTGCCGTATGATCACGAGATCCGTGAAAAGATAGACATACTCCTTGACGGACAGTACAACAGCTCCGAATACGGCGGGTATGAAAAGCAGTTTAAAGGAATGTCGAGATCCGAAGCTTGGTGCAAATCCATAAAACGCAGAACGCTCAGAATGTGCGATGAAAGCACTCTTGACCTGCTGCTTATGAGGAGCACTCGTTATCAGAAAGTCCGTGAAAACGGTGTATATATCACCATCTCGGGCGAAAAGCTTTGGTACAACAGCGGCGAAGAAGACAGATGGCATTGGTGCGGCAAAGAGGTTTATGTGCGATATGATCCATCGGATCTTGAATATGTCCGTATCTATGATAAGGAAGATACCTACATAGGCAATTGGAAAATGGATCTCAGCATATTTGTTGATTACATCACAAGCAATAATCAGGATATTGCAGCAAGACAATCGCTTATTGCTCGTCAGATACGTCAGATCAAGGCTTGCGGAGCTGAGCTCATGGGCAATGCAAAGATAGACGCTCTTGCACTTGCAGTCGCAGAGGCTCACAAAAATATCGGCAAGGTACAGTTTACTCCGCCGACCTGCATCGAGCCTGTTACGGCACGAGAACCCGAACGCAAGGCGGCAGGTGCGGAAGAGCTTGACATTGACCTTGAAAAAATGGCTAAAAACGCAGCCAAACGAAAAATATCATACAGTTTTGAGGAGGATTGATTATGTATAGTCCCGAACAGCAAAAGATAATAGATAGGCTCAACAGCTTTATTGAAGAAAATCCCTCGCAGGAAGCGGCTGCAAAGATACTCGGTATCTCATCGGCAATACTTACACCGCTCCGCAAGGGTACATATAAAGGAGATACGGAAAAATATCTCAGCAAGATAGCAGCATATTTTGACCTTAAATCCGATTTTAAGGACACATATACCGAGATAGAGTACGCTCAGACATCTATCTCAAAAAAAGTGTATGACACCATAAGGATCTGTCACGTCAAGGGCGGACTTGCCATATTCGCTGGTGACGCAGGCATCGGAAAAACAAAAGCCGCACAAAAATATGTTGCCGACTATCCCGATAATGCGATATACCTTACCTTAAACCCTTGTTTAACGTCCATTAAAAGCACTTTAAAGCTGCTTGCAAATGCTTTAAATGCTCCGACGGCATCGACCCTTGACGATATGTGGCTCAACATCATCAACAAGCTTGCCGACGGTATGGTGCTCATTTTTGATGAGGCTCAGCACCTGCCGATAAAGACCATAGAAACGCTCCGCTCATTTTCCGACTACTTCCGTGACCGAGGTCAGACCCTTGGCATTATGTTTATCGGCAACAATGAGACCGTCCGCCGTCTTGGAAGCAACAAAAAGGCGGAGTTTGCGCAGATAAGCAACCGCACCAAGCAGACAAGGGTATGCACGGTAAAAAAGATAAAGCGTGATGACATTATGCTGTTGTTTCCTATTCTTGCGGATAATCACATGGACGCAGAAATAGACTTTTTGTGGCAGATAGCTCAGACGCAGCAGGCGATCAGAGGTGCGGTAAACCTCTTTTCCAATGCATATGATAACGGCAAATATGACCTGCGGGGACTTGTTGCAATGGCTAAATTTATGGAGCTTGACCTTGCAGGACTTGATATTAAAGCATTAAAGGAGGCAGCAGCATGAGCCGAAATAACCACAATCTTACCCGTCCGACAAGGCGGCAGAAAGAAGTCATAGAAGCCCTGCGGCTCAATGTTGACAACTATCTCATCTGCACAGAAACGGAGCACACGATAACCTTATACAACAAACACACGGGCAAGACCATTTCAAGATACAAAAAGGAGTTAAAAAATGAAAAGGTTAGATAAGATCGTCCGCAGCATACTCTTAATGCTGTTAGGCGCAATGATATACGGCTTTGCAGAAGCGGCTGCCGAAGCTTACGGCGGCAGGACAAACGGAAATATAGGCGGCGAAGCTTTGATACTGCCATTTATGGTCGGGCTGATATTGCTCGGTTGGCAGCTCAGAGCGAATGTCCACAAGTAACGGAGCTTTTGCTCCGCCTTAATGCAGCTCATTGTAACGGTGACAAGCCCGTGTAAATGCAGAGTCAAGGCACTTTAATATTTACAAGGAGGTATATAAATAAGATGGTAAAGCACAAAAAATTATCAAAAGCAAGGGGTATTACTGTACCAAAAGATCTTGCAGCAAACGCAGGCTTCTTCGCTGGGGCAGCGGTCGATCTCATTGAAATAGAGGGCGGTATCCTGATGTGTAATCATGTTCCGACATGCACTATTTGTGGCTCGGTAAATGCTGTTGAAACTATCCTCGGCAAGGAGGTATGCGCCGAATGCGCTGCAAAAATCGCTAAAGAAATAGGTGAAAAATATGCCGGATAATATGACAATTGCATTTTGTGTTGACCGTATGGCACAGATAAAAATGCAGCAGGCAGAACTTAAGGCGGAATCTGACGCTATCGAAGCGGAGCTGCTCAAGCAGTTTGAAGCTGATGTCGAGGATACAAAGTACAAAACCGTTGTTTACAGCGGAAACAGTGCCAAGGTCACAGCTACTTATGCTGACAGCGTAAAGCTCATTTATCCATATTATCTTAAAAAGATCTTCGGAGAAGCTTACGGCGATATTGTTACCGAAGAAACTACTTACAAGATAAGCTCGCATGGAAAGCGTATGCTTACGGCTATGTACAAAGGCGAATACGTCAAGGATACAGACATTGGACAGACTGTCAGAGGTCTTAACCTTGATGACAAAACAACATCAGCTCTGCTTAAAAAGCTTAAAGGTAAAAATTTTGAAACAGATAAAAATAATCTTATCAAAATTGGCAAGCTGAGCGAATCGGAAGCATCTGACACAGCATATCTCATTTCAGAAGCGGCGGCTTGGCAGTCCTTTATACAGCTGCTTGCCGTTACGGGTGATATTTGTCAGACCAGAATTGATGAAACGCTGAAATGCATTGAAAATGCGATAACAGTAGAAGAAACACCTAAAATATCAGTCGAAACAAAATAACCGTTCGGGCAGGAGTGATCCTGCCCTTGTTGTAAAGAGATGAGGTGAGTATATGGATATGCAGGATTTTGTGACAGGCTGCAAAGAATGTGATCCCACATCGGACCCGGAACGTGCGGCGGAGCTGCTCAGAGCAGGAGCGGAGCTTGGTGAGGCAATACTCAAAAAGCGCAGGACTGACAAGGTGGATCATGCTGCTGTAATCGACAGCTACAATGCGATATGCGGCGGCAGACTTCCAAAGGTCACTAAGCTTACCGACAAGCGCAAACGCAGCATAAAAAACTGTCTTGCGCAGGGCTTTACTGTAAATGATCTTTCAAGGGCTTTTAAGGCTGCGGCAAGTACGCCTTTTTTGACAGGCAAAAACGACCGCTGCTGGACGGCAAACTTTGATTTTATCATCAAGCCTGATAACATTGTAAAAATACTCGAAGGCGCATATGGCGGTGCAGCTTCTGTTTTTTCCGCTGCACCTGCTGCGAAAAACGTTGTCGGCGAGCACTCTTATGACCTTGATCTGCTGCTTGAACATGCGATGAATCAATTTGCGAAGAAAGGAGAATGACCATGACCGTACAGGAACGAAAAGCCATATTTGCTATGTGCAGAGATCTGCATATTGACGACGACAACCGTCACGCTCTGATCTATGGCGTGACGGGCAAGGAAAGCCTTACGGAGCTTAACGACAGCGAAACAAAAGCGGTAATACACGAGCTTATGGAGCGAATGAAGCTGCATAACAGAAATGCTCCTCTTGAAAACCGCAAGCCTAAAACATACAATCCGCCTGTTGCGGGTATGATGACGCCCGAACAGCAGTCCCTTGCTTGGCGGCTTGTTTATCGCCTTATCGAGCTTGACACCAATGCAAGCAAGGCGACAGCTGCGGAACGTATGGCGGGAGCTATAAAAAAGGAGTTTGGCATTACCACCGTCCCCGGAAAGGATATTTTTAAGTGGGTATCCTTTGAGGATGGTGCAAAGCTCATCGAAAAGCTTAAAAGGTATGTCCGCTCAGCAGAAAACAAAGCATCAAGGAGGACAGGATAATATGGAAGTTGAAGAAGTACCTAAGTACCTTAACAGACGTGTACATTACCAAAACAAGCGGCATTTTATTGACGCTGACTACATTTTTACTGCCTACACCTTGCGGCGTATCAACGGCAAGGTTTTTCGGCAAGCGGAGCTGCAGGACTTGAAAACACAGCATAGTGTCCTTATTGTCCCTCTTGCGGAGGTGATGCCGATATGACGCTTACAGACAAACAGGTACAGCAGATCCTTTGCACAGCTACCACAAGAAAACTGCTGATACTTACTGTAAATGATGATACGGCACTGAAAATGAAAAAGGACATCACCGACTATATCGTAACGCACAGCCTCGAAACTGCCCTATCGCCTGTAAGAGCAGTCGGTTGGATATATTTCATGGGCGGCTTTGAGCATATCGGCATTATGTCAAGCACACGATGGAAAAGGGAGTCAAAGTCCAAGCTTCGAGGTGCAGTTGCCTTTGGTGGGGATGTTTATATTACCAACAAGGCTATAAAGGACATACCTAACATTGTCAGCGAGCCTATGCCGCTGACCGCTTTGATAGGAGGCAAGGAATGAAATTTGATGCAGACCGTAATGTAAATTGTCTTAACGCTACTGTAAAAAATGTATGCAGACGTGCTGCGGAGCTGGGTATGTCATACGGCGAGTACTCCATATCCAAGCAGTATTACAAAGACCTCGCAGAGGATTATTTTAATAAGCACTATGAAAAGAAAGGACGTAAAAAATATGCTTGATCTTAAAAAATACCCGTATATTAATGTAACCATCACATTTTATATGAGGGTAAACAACTCACCAATGTTTGGCGGCAAGGGCTCTGTCGGATATACAAAACTTGCTATGGATGAGTGCAAAAATATAAACGATGTGCCTATCGAGGATATGTTATCCGATCTTAAATGTGCCGAATCCAAGCTTTTTGAGGTTTGCGAGGATGACATTGAGTTGATAGACAAAAAAACCTACGACGAAAACGTGGAAGATGAGGATTGATAAATAATGACAGCTGATGACTGGAAGAAAGCAGAAGATGAGCTTAGTCCGCCATACGGACGGGTTAATTTTATTATAGACGATTACAATGTAACGGTAGAGTTAAGGCTTGTATCAAAAACAAAATATGTTTATGCGGTATTTATAGACGGTATTTTTAAGGGTAAATGGCTCACAGAAGACTGTGAAATGCGAAGACGGTTTTGCTACGAAGGTCAGCGTAATATCCTGACGGGAAAGAAAAAAGCTGACTTTATTAAGCAATTTGGAAAACGTGAGTACAACCGCCTTTTAAAGAAATCACCCGAAATGATAAAGTATAAGTACTGGCAGCCGTATTTTGGATCATTTCGCTCATTAAAATCACATTTTGAAAAAAACAATGAATCAATAACACTTGTTGATACTTGGTAAAAAGAAAGGAGTCTGCATATGAATTTGCTTGATGAGCTTACTCTTGAAGACCTTGACCAAGAGCAGAGGGAGCTTGCCGAATGTATAGGACTTGAAGCATATAAAAAGCTTGTTGCGACTTATGCAGGCTCATATGTATATGTGCGCAAAGCCGAAACACTCACTTCTGAATTGAGAAACAAAATCATAAAGCAGGAATTTAACGGATATAATTATCTGGAACTGGCACACAAATACAATCTTACAGAACGTACTATCAGATACATTGTTTCAGATCAGCTTCAAAAAATAAAGGCAGAACCTCTTGAAAATCAAATAACTATGTTTGACATAGAAAATTAATTGAAAAAATTTATCGAAATACTGCAATATTGTTATTTTATATAATAGTGTATAGTTAAGCTGCAAGGCAAAGACTATACACTATTTTTTATGGGGTGAGACAATGACAATCGACGCTGCAACGATCTTATCTATATACTCCGCCATACTTACGCTGCTCATCGGCGTCATCGGATTTTTTCTTATGCGCACTTTTAAGGAGCTGGACAACAAAGTCAGCACAAAGGAAATGGAAATTGCCAAGAAGGACATAGAAGAAAATACCGAGGATATACGGAGGATAAAGGATAATTACCTTACCAAGGACGACTATTTTCGTGAACAGGCAAAGGTCGACAAGAAATTAGACAGTATCATGGATATACTGATGAAATTAAGCAGGGAGGGCTGATAATGGATCCTAACGCTATGATAAAAAAAGCACGGGCGGCAAATTTTATCGAAAACAACGGCAAGGTGCTCAGAGGCATCAATATGATAAGGATAGATTTTAACAAGCTGTCGTCTATAAGGACGGCACTCGGCATTGACGATGATGAATTTGCGGACAGCGTAAACTATCTCATCGAAGCAAACTTTATCCGCATAAGGCATTGCGATACGCATAAGCCTGTGGAGCTTGCAGATTACGGCATGGACGAGATCGAGGGCAAGCTTACGCAAAAGGGCATACAGCTGCTTGCGGGTGCTATTGAAGATCCCTGTATCACCGTATAGGCGGTGATATTATGGCACGAAGAAAGCACTCAAAGATAGATCTCCTTGAGCCTAAGGTCAAGGACGAGGTAGAGAGTATGATCCTCTCGAACAATTTTACCTACAAGGAGATAGTTGAATACATACAGGATACCACAGGCACATCAATTTCACAGCAGGCGGTATTCCGCTATGCGAAAGGACTGAGCGAATCCCTTGCAAGCATACGCATGGCGCAGGAAACCTTTAAGGCTGTGCAGCAGGAGCTTAACCGCAATCCCGATCTCGATACGACAGAGGGTATCATACAGCTGCTGTCACATCTGCTCCTTAATTATGTGCAGAACCTTTCGGGTGAGGATCTGCAGGACGCAGACCCTATGAAGGTGATGAAGCAGGCTTCGGAGCTTATCAGAGTTGCGTCCTACAAGCGAAATCTTGATCTTAAAAACAAGGAACTCAGCGAAATGGGCTTTGATGCCGTCAAGGATAAGGTATTTGCACTTATGGCAAAGGATGAGCCTGCTTTGTACAAACAGCTCGCAGAGTACATCAATAAAAAATCGTCTGAGCTCGGAGGTGATGACGTATGATATATGTTATACAGGTATCACCTGCAAGAGAGCTAAAGGTATGTGCGGAGCTTAAAAGGCTTGGCTTTAACGCTTACGTACCAAGGCGTGAACTGCTGATACATAAATCGGGACTTTGGACTAAGGTCATCAATACTCTTTTTCCGGGATATGTTTTCGCAGACATGGAGTACAGCGCAGAGCATTATCACAGCGTAAAGGGCGTTGACGGAGTGTTACGATTTCTCGGCTCGCCTTCCCCTCTTCCGCCTCACGAAGAGAAGCTTATGAAGTGGCTTTTTAACGGCGGTAACGTTATAGAGCAGTCAACAGCTCTCATAAATGAAAACGGTGACTGTATTGGTTATGAAGGCTTCCTTCATGGATATGAGGACAGGGTCACATACTTTAACAAGCGGCAGAAAAAGGCTTCCGTCGAGGTCAAATTCGGTGGAAGAATACACAAAGCCAACTTAGGCATCGAACTTAAAGCAGCTGATAAAGCCGGACAGGGTTGATCCGTTCCCTTGTTCGGTATCATCTGTACATAGTACTTTTGACGGACAGCATGGCTGCTGAGCCGAATGGCGAAGCATACCCAAATCACTGTACCGTTAAAAAGGCATTAAACAGCGTTAAAACGGCTTTTTAACGCTTATCATCATCAAACTGTACCCTAAAACCCAAAGCGGCTCTGTGAGCGTATATTTCGCTTGCAGAGCGTTTCTCTATTTATCTGTATTCGGAGGTGATAATATGAGCTTAACTCCCGTAGCAAAAGAGAGCCTGAAAGCACTGTCGGACGCTTTAAATCCGCAGGAAGCAAGCACCGACACGAACGGTCAGACGACAGCGGACTTTGTGAAGCTCCTGCTCTCGGAATCCGATAAGAAAAAGCGCAAGGCTATGATGAAGAATTTTTCCGAACGTCACGCCGACCTTGCAAAATTTTTGAAGGAAAACGAAGACCTCATAAATGCCGAAGCTGAAATGGCTCTGGTCACTGCAGCTGTCGGAACTACCATTACGGAAAAAGAGATCTCCTACAAGGGCGGCAGGCGCACCGTATCCACCAAGCGAAAGCATATTCCACCGAATGTCGGTGCTTTGAATTTGTATCTTAAAAACAAAATGCCGGATAAGTATTCGGACAAGCCGCAGACAGCAGTTGAAATTGAGGATATTTCGGAAATTGAGGAGGCGCTTTATGAAAACAATACAGCCGAAAATACGTCTGAAAAAGACGATACAGTATAACTTTTCCGAAAAACACAAGGACTACATACGCCGCTGCAGGGAATGTGTATATAACATTGCAGAGGGAGCAGTCCGAGCAGGTAAGACTGTTGACAACGTACTTGCTTTTTGCGAGGAACTCAAACATACTCCAGACAAGCTGCATCTTGCAACAGCGTCCACTGCTCCGACAGCAAAGCTTATCATCGGCGACTGCAATGGCTTTGGAATTGAGCATTTTTTCCGTGGACAATGCAGATGGGGACAGTACAAAGGCAATGAGGCTCTCATTATCTGCGGTAAATATACAAACTACAAAACCAAAATAGTTATGTTCGTGGGCGGAGGAAAAGCTGACAGCTATAAAAAGTTTCGTGGTACGTCTATCGGAATGTGGATCGCAACAGAAATCGACTTACATCACGAAGAAACCATAAAGGAAGCCCTTACCCGTCAGGCAGCGGCAAAGAACAGAAAAATATTTTGGGATCTTAACCCCGGAAGTCCTTTTGCAATGATATATAAAAAGTATATAGATGAGTACGCTCGCAAATATGCGAACGGTGAACTGCTCGGCGGTTATAATTACGCACATTTTACGATCTATGACAACATCAACATCACCGATGAGCAGCGAGAGGCTTTTATATCGCAGTACGATCCTCAAACGGTCGAATACCGCAGAAAGATCAAGGGCGAAAGAAGTGTTGCGGAAGGACTTGTATTCCAGCAGTTTGCTGACAATCCACAAAGATTTACGGTTGAAAAAAAGTACAGCAGCATAAAATTTATTTCGATTGGAGTTGACTTTGGCGGCAACGGGTCAAAGACAACATTTGTTGCATCTGCGATCCTCGGAAATTTTCAGCAGCTTGGCGTTGTGGCAGATTACAAGATACAGGGTGGCAAACGGACGATTGACACCGATCTTATCTGCCGTGAGCTGATGACCTTTTATAAATATGTAAAAGCCGAATATCCGAATGTACGCATACCGTATATTTTCTGCGATTGTACAGAGCAGACCCTTATTACAAGCATTCTTTTTTATTTCAGGCGCAATCAGATCCCGATCGAGATCAAGGACAGCTACAAGGGTACGATAAATAACCGTATCTTTGCCCTTAACAGCCTTATGACACAGGGCAGATTTTTTGTATATAAGGACTGCAATAACGTTAAGGACAGTTTAAGCTCGCAGGTATGGGATACAAAGGATCCCACGAAGGACGTTCGTCTTGACGACGGTACATACGATATTGATACCGCTGATGCGTTGGAGTACAGCTTCAGCAGTTTCATAAAATACTTTAATGTTATGGGGTGATACTTATCAACACTCAACTTATATCTTGGATAAACAGCAATTTCGGATACAACATATCCAACAAATATTATGAGTACATTGATAACTGGCTCGACTGGTGGAGAGGTTATCATGAGCCTTTTCACAGGTATTTTCACAACAACGGCAAAACGCTGTTGCAGCGTGATTTATACAGCCTTAAAATGGGCAAAAAAGTCTGTGAAGATTGGGCGTCCATTTTGCTTAACAGCAAAACCAAAATCGTGATCGATGACGAGGATACGGATAATTTTGTACAGGGTTTCAAGGAAACGGGTGGCGTATTGAGCAGCAACGCATTTTGGGTGCAGGCTAACAGACTTATTGAGAAGGCATTTGCAACAGGAACAGGAGCAGTTGTGCTGCATACAAATGGAATGAAAATGTCCAACGGTCACATAAACCCTTCGCCCGAGGCAAGAATAAAGCTCAATTACATATCCGCAGATAAGATAATACCGCTTTCTGTGGATAACGGGAACATCACAGAGGTAGCTTTTGCATCGGAGCAGGTCATAAGGGGCAAAAAGTATATTGACCTCGAACTGCACACACTTGAAAACGGCTCTTACGTCATAAGCAACTATCGTTTTGAAAATGATAACGGGTATCTTAAGCCTACGGAGCTGTGTAAAGGGCTTGCGACGAAAATATACACAGACGATAATACGCCGTGGTTTGCTATTGTTGAACCAAACATTGAAAATGATATTAAATATACCAACGGTCTTGGGATCTCCGTGCTGAACGGAGCTTTAGATGCGCTGAAAGCAGTTGATCTTTGCTTTAACAATTTCTGCTCGGATTTTTATCTTGGCGCAAAGAAAGTCTTTATGAAAAAGGATCTTTGCGAGATAACAGATGACGGAACTGTTATAGCCCCCGATGACGTTAATCAGAAGCTTTTTACATACGTTGACTTGCCGCTTACGGAAGACGGAAAATCAACGCTTTTGCAGGAGTTTAACCCTGTCCTGCGAACCGATGAAAATACCAAGGGTGTGCAGTCGGCACTTGATTATCTTTCCTTTAAGGCAGGGCTTGGCAACAAGCACTACCAGTTTAATAGCGGCTCAATCGTAACTGCAACTCAATACACGGGAGATAAGCAGGATCTTATCCAAAATGCACACAAGCACTATATTGTTGTAGAGGAGTTTTTGCTTACCCTTATTCGGAGCATTATCCACATAGGCAAAAATGTCATAGGCGCAAACATCAGCGAAGACGCCAAGGTCGAAATTGTATTTGATAAATCGGTTATTATTGACGAAAAAGCCGAACGTGTGCAGGATTCGCAGGACGTTAATGACGGAATTATGGCTAAGTGGGAGTACCGTGCAAAATGGTACGGAGAAACCAAAGAAGAGGCTAAGGCTGTCATTGCCGAAATAGAGGACAGCCTGAGCGAGGACGATATGATGGGATTCGGCGGTGATGCTTAATGCTTACCCCTGCGAGGCTTGACAAGCTGCCCGAACCAATGGTACAATTAATGGCGGAGCTGCAGGACGATATAATCAAGGATATTTGCCGACGGATAACTAAAGCAAACTATCTTACGCCGACGGCGGAGTGGCAGCTGTACAAGGCAAATCAGCTGAGGTTATCCTCTGCGGACATAAACCGCCGAATTGCAAGGCAGCTCAAAATGCGTGAACGCACCGTAAAGGAGCTTTACTCGGAGGCTATAAAAACAGCAATACACGAAGATGCGGAAATTTACCGCTATGCTATTGTTGAGGGAAAGCTTGACAGCAGCTATGGTGAGAAGCTCTCATCATACACACGTTCGGTCGCTTTTAATGATGTTTTTAAGCAAGGCTTAAAAAACACTAACGGTCTGATGCGCAACCTTACCAACTCTATGGCTGCGGTATCAAACCGTCAGTTGTCGGACGCTCTGGACTTAGCCTATCTCAAAGTCGCTTCGGGTGCTTTTACTCCTGCACAGGCTATCTTTGAGACTGTACAAAAGCTTGGTGCTGACGGTATCAAGACTGTAAAATACGACAGCGGGCGCACAGATCAGGTCGATGTTGCGGTACGCCGTGCGGTGCTTACGGGCATTAACAAGATCTGCTGTGATATGCAGCTTGATCTTGCAAAGGAAATGGACAGCGAGCTTGTGGAGGTCACCGCACACCTCGGCGCAAGACCCTCACACGCCGAATGGCAGGGTCAGATATACAGCCTTAAAAAGGGACACCCGAAATATCCGTATTTTTACGATGCAACGGGTTACGGCACAGGCGACGGTCTTGGCGGCTGGAACTGCCGACACTCGTTCTTCCCTTACTTTGAGGGTATCTCCGAGGCAGCCAATGCGCCGGACTTTTCCAAGGCGGAAAATCTCGAAGAGTACAACAACAGTCAGCAGCAGCGAGCCTACGAACGCAGCATAAGGAAGTCAAAGCGTGAGCTTGCGGCTATTGACAGCGCAAGGGCTGCGACATCAGACCCTGAGCTCAAAGCTAAGCTTGACCGCTCCTTTGAAAAGAAATCCGTTACCCTCAAAAATCGTGAAGCCAAGCTTCAGGAGTTTTGCAGGCAGACAGGCTCTTATGTTGATACTTCGAGGGTCAGAGTTGATGGGTTCGGTAAGAGCGTTTCGCAGAAGGCGGTTTGGGCGAATAAAAAGTATGTTGCCAATGTTTCTGCGAATATTCAAGGAGGCAGCATTGGCGGATACACTTATGAGTCCGTTGACAAAAGGTTTGTATCGAGCACGGATTACAAAAAGCAGTTTCAAAAGATTACTGATAATCCTATACTCAATCAAAAAATCGAAAAGCATGCAACCCAGGCACTTTCGATCAATGATAACAAGCCAAGCGAAACTGTTTTTATGATCCCTACATCATCAAATCCCTTTGCGAAGGTCAGCCGTGTTGATAAAAAACACTACTGGGATTCTGAGGACGGTGTCGGAACAAAGCTCATGAATATGAAGAGTGAATTTATACTTGTACATAATCACCCGAATAATACACCGTTAAGCTTATCCGATCTTATGGCTCTTAATGATGTGGATAAAATGAAAGCTATTGTTTCTGTTGGACATAATGGTAAAATATGCAGTGTTTCTATGGGTACATCAGCTAAGGCTACAAATGATATGGAGTATAGTTTATTACAAATGAGCTATGGTCGCTGCATTAGTAAGTATGGGCAAACAAATCAAGCAATAAAAGTATTTTGTGAAGAGGTTGGATGGATATATGGCGAATAATTTTAATGATATGTGTGATGTTCCATGGTGGGAAAGTCTAAAAACAATTGAAGAAAAAGATAATTATTGTAACGTACATTTTCATTTAACTTATGCCGAATACCTTAAAATAATTAATTCTGATTTGCCAATCAAAGAAGCCTATGAAAAAACTTTTTCAAAGCACTCTGTATAAGGGGTGCTTTTAATTTTGCAAAAGCATAATTTTAATACCGTAAAAATGCTCTTAAAACAATGTTTTAAGGTGCTTTTTTTATACCCAAAAACCGAAAGGAGAAATTTTTATGAAAATCGAAGAACTTACAAAGCTCGGAATTTCCGAGGAAGTCGCAAAGCAGGTCGTGGCTCTGTCAGAGCAGGAGCTTGCGGCGGAAAAGTCAAAGCTTACCGACAAGGAAGCGGAGCTTGCAATGGCAACGGATAAGATCAACGAACTTACCAATGCCGTTAAGAAGTTTGACGGCGTGGACGTTGATAAGCTTAAGGCTGACGTTGCCGAGGCAAACAAGAAGCTTGCCGATGAAACGGCTGCACTGAAGCTTGACAACGCTATCGCACTTGCTCTTGCCGACAGCGGCGCACTTGACAAGGACATTGTCAGAGGTCAGATCGACAAGAGCATTGTTAAGCTTGGCGATGACGGAAAGCTTATCGGATTTAATGAGCAGCTTGACAAGCTCAAGACCGATAAGGCGTTTTTGTTCGGTGCGGCAAGTGGAAATGACGCAGAAGTGATCGTTGATTCGGGTGTGCAGCATACGGATCAGACGAGCGGCGGAACATTCGGCTTTAATTTTACGGGCGTAAGAGCCAAAGCTGATAAGTAAAAGAAAGGATGATATATTATGGCAGTAAATTACGCAGAACAGTATTCGGCAGAGCTTGCGAATGCTTATCCCTTTGTGCTGTATTTCGGTGCGCTTTGGAATGCAGACAATAAAAACAAGTATAAGGTCGTTGACGCAAAGACGATCCAGATCCCGAAGCTCTCCACAGGCGGTCGTGTTGACGGCGACCGTAACAACATTACACAGTTTACCCGTAACTGGGACAACAGCTGGGAAACCAAGAATCTTACACATCACCGCACATGGCAGACACTTGCGCATCCGCAGGATATTTCGCAGACAAACACAGTTGCGTCAATTGCAAAAATCACCAAAACGATGAACGAAACGCAGAAGTTCCCCGAAATGGACTGCTATATGGCATCACGCCTTTATACCCTTAAAAATGAGATCAATCCGGTTACTGTCGTAAACGAATCAAATATTCCGGTTGACAACGTGCTTGTATATTTCGACAGTATGATGACCGCAATGGACGAAGCGTGTGTACCGCCAAGCGGTCGTATCCTTTATTGTGATACATTTATCAAAAATCTTATCAAGGAAGCCTGCAAAACATACCGTGCCAACGGCGATGAAACGATCAGACGCAGTGTGGGAAAGATTGACGAGGTAACGATCGAATCCGTCCCGACAAAGCTTATGAAGACAAAGTACGATTTTTCCAATGGCTGGGCAGCCGAAGAGGATGCTTTGTCTATCAGAATGATGCTTGTACATCCGTCCTGCATTCTCCCGGTAGTCAGCTATGCTTTTGCGGAGCTTGAATCACCTTCCGCAATGTCACAGGGTAAATACGTTTACTTTGAAGAATCGTTTGAGGACGTTTTTATCCTTAACGAAAAACATAATGCTATCCAGATGCTTGTTTCCAACGGCGTTACCGATGACAACCCCAAGCTCAAGCAGCTTAACGTAACTTCCGTCGCTGATACGACCACAAACGGCAGCAGCAAGATCACCGTTGAACAGTCCGCAGGTGATGGAAACAAGCTTGTATATAAGCTCGGTACGTCTTATGCACCTGCCAATTATGACAGCACGGTATCATCGGGGACGTGGAAGGATCTGCCCGAAGATGGCGTTGTTGCCTGCGGTACAGCTACGAAGATCACAGTCCTCGAGGTAAACGAAGATACCTACAAGGTAAGATCAAGAGGTGTTGCTGTACTTGTTAAAAAGGAGTAACCTATGGCATACGCAGATTACGCCTTTTACAAAGGCACATACAAAGGCAGCAAGCTTTCCGAGGACGCTTTTGAGCAGCTTTCGGAAAGAGCTACCGATTATATTGACAGCCGCACAGACTATATCCTCCATAAATCGGGCATACCGCCCGATATGGAGCTGCGAATAAAAAAAGCCTGTTGTGCGCTTGCGGAAACGCTCCACACCTGCGAATCGGGCGGAACGAAGCTGTCCGAAAGTGTGGACGGCTATTCGGTATCTTATGCAGCAACGGCGCAGCGGACAACGGCACAGCGGCTTGACGATACAATACAGCTGTATATCGCTGACCTCATAAAGGCGGTGCGGTGGATATGATCGTAAACGCAAGCCTTACCCTCTACAACACGCTGCCCGACGGCACATACAAGCGCACCTATCTCCCTGCTGTTTTTTGGCGCAATGTCAAAGCCGAGGAGATCAAAAAATATGGTGCTGATAATGCGTCCTCTGTGTCTGTTATGGTATTTGCAGATCAGCTGCACGATTACGTCAAGGCTGAGCTTTTTGACGGTGACGGGTGGACTGTGGACACGAAGCACGACACATACGTTGTCAAGGGTGAATGTTACACAGAAATATCTGCCGACAGCGTTTCGGAGCTTTATGAACAAAATCGTGAAGTTTACAAAATTTGTTCAGCCACAGAAAATCTCTACGGCAGCGTTGATTTATGGCACGTCAGATTTGAGGGCAAGTGATATGTTTAAGATAAAACCAACAGCAGAGCTGCTCCGGGAGCGAGGACTGCAGCCGGGCGGACGGGCGCAGAAATATGTAGACAGCGAGGTAATACGCTGTGTGGATAAGTATGTGCCGTTTAATACCGGATTTCTGAAAAAGTCTGTTAGGCTCGGCTCTGTTATCGGGTCGGGGGTGCTTAAATACGCTGCGCCTTATGCACGGAAAAATTACTACGAAAATGCGGGCAAGGGGAAGCAGGGCATAAGCAGCGGCAAGGGTTTAAGAGGGCGACTATGGTTTGAGCGCATGAAAGCCGTGTGCTTACAGCATATACTTGACGGCGTATCAAAAATAACCGGATGTACGTTCAGGCGGAGGTGAAATATGGAGAGTATACTTGAGGGCATGAGGAATTACCTTGCCGAATGTCCGCTGCTTGCGGAGATCACACCCAAAAACAGACATATTGACTGGACAGACTCAGGCAACAACAATTATGGGATCTTCTTCGACAAAAATACTCCTGTCGGAGATCCATATATTAACGGAACGCAGGAAATGGAATACGCTGTGCAGATAAATGTAAGGAAATTATCATGCGATGATGTCAAGCGGCTTGAAAACAACGCTTTTCTCGAACGCCTTCAGCGTTGGTTTATGTCACAGACTGCTTGCGGAAATCTTCCCGAACTTCCCGAAAACTGTATTCCGAATTCAATAGATGCTGTAAATGCAGGACTGCTTGAAACAAGCAGTTCGGGTGATAAAGGCGTTTATATGATCCAAGTTATACTTAATTACACATTGGAGGTAAGATAATTATGAGCGAACAGAAAATTGCAATGAGAACTCAGGTGCAGGTGTTTCTTAATACAGGCACAGATACTGCACCTGTATGGACACGCTGCGGCGACGGTTGGAAGAAGTTTGCCGAAAATCCCAATGCACAGACAGAATCCTGCCAGTATATAAATCAGGCGTCCGAAACTACTGATACTACTTCATATTCGCCGCAGTACAGCTTTGAGTGCGACCTTATGTATACTGATCCGACAATCAAAAAGGTTTATGATGTGGCAAAGGACAGAAAAACAGGTTCAGATGCTGTACTTGATTTTCTTATTGTCGATACCTTTGAAGCTGGCAGCGCGGAAGGTACATATGTTGCCCGAAGAGAAAAGCTTGCTGTTGCGGTCACATCTCTTGACGGTACTAAGAAAATGTCAATGTCGGGCAATCTTAACAGTCAGGGTGATGGCGTTAAGGGTACATTTAAACCAAAAAGCGGAAGTCAGGAAGCTGTATTTACAGAAAATGCTGCAGAGGGGGAATAATCAATGGTTTTTAACTACGAAAGAAAAGATGCTGTCATTGAAGCATATGGAAAAAAGTATCCTATTCCAACAAAAACGGCTGCTTTGATGGACGGCATAAATGAAATCAATAAGCGTTTTGCCGAAAACAAAAGCAACCTTGATGTTGTTAGGGCTACAAAAGCAGGTATTGCACTTTTTATCGGTGAAGAAGAAACTGAACGTATCTTCCCTGCCGAAAAGGAAGCGGAGCTTGACACCGATGAGCTTTCCGCTTTTTGGTGGGCACTTAATGCTGAAAGCAACAGAGCAACACAGGAAGTCATTGCTGAATACGCTCCGAAGCCTATCATTCAGACAAAATGATGTACAGCAATGATTTTCCCGAACACTTTGAAAGCGGCGGAAAGAAGTATCCGATACACACAGATTACCGTGAATGGATAAGGTTTGAGTGCCTTATTTCGGATGCGGATGTCCCCGAAAGCCTGAAAACAGTAATGGCACTCAGAATGATTTTTGCGGATAATATTCCGGACGACATACTGGGTGCTGCTGCATTTATGACATGGTTTTACCGCTGCGGCAAACCTGCTCCCCGACGGGCTGATGATAATAATGCATCACTTGAAACAAGGCGTGTATATGACTTTCAATACGACAGCGAATACATTTATGCCGCCTTTTTGGAACAGTACGGAATTGACCTTACCGAAGCCGATCTGCATTGGTGGAAGTTCCGAGCTTTGTTTATGGGGCTGCATGACTGCCGTTTTACAGAGATAATGGGTTATCGTGGAGCTGAGATCTCTGACGATCTTCCCGACAGCCGCAAAGCATTTTTGCTTGATATGCAGGAAGCTTATGCTTTGCCTGTGTCACTTACAGAACAGCGGCGCATTGATGCCGCAAGAAAATTTCTCGAAACATAATTAAAGCCGTCCTCTTTTGCGGAGGGCGGCTTGATGATTATAATAGCGATATTACAGCTATTATTCCCAAAACAGCAGCAATACTAAACATTGCTATAAGAAGTATTTTTATAAATTTAATGTGACCTTCAATTTCAACTAACTTTTCAGTAGATTTAATGCTGTTGTACAGCATTATTTTCTCTGGACTAAGATCATAACTGCATTTAACATACTTACCTTTTAAATTCATTATATCTTCAGGAAGATCATCTTCCTTTATCTCGTTATATTCATCAGATGAAATATGATTTATTTGAGCAAAATTGAAACCTTTAAGAGTTTCCCAATATTCATACTTTAATTTTGTTTTATCTGTCATAAAAGCAACTCCTTATAATTAATTTAAGAAAATAATACCACATATGCAAATAATTTGCAATGGTAATAATAAATAATAAAGAGGGTGATGTATTGGCTAATTATGATGGTTCTCTCATTTTTGATACAGGTATTGATAATTCGGGATTTAGTAAAGGAATTAGCACATTGGAAATCGCAGCAGGCAATGCTATCGGCAATATTGCCGCAAATATGATACAACAGATCTCGGATGTCGTTGCTCAGATACCTGCTCAGATGGTTACTGTCGGTTCGAGCTTTGAGGCATCAATGTCACAGGTTGCCGCTACTATGGGTATAACTTCCGCGGCTGAGGAGTTTGAAACTCTTTCCGCAGCCGCCAAAGAAATGGGCGAGGCTACAAAATTTTCGGCGTCACAGGCAGGCGAAGCTTTGAATTACCTTGCGCTTGCAGGATATGACGCTGAAAAAGCTGTAAATGCACTCCCGACCGTGCTTAACGTTGCGGCGGCAGGCGGTATGGAGCTTGCGGCAGCTTCCGATATGGTCACGGACGCAATGTCGGCTTTAGGCTTGGAAACAAGTCAGATGTCCGACTTTTCGGATAAATTGGCTGTTACTGCACAAAAGTCAAATACAAGCGTTTCACAGCTTGGTGAAGCTATTCTCACGGTAGGCGGTACGGCTAAAAATCTCGCAGGCGGTGTTACCGAGATGAACTCCGTCCTCGGTATCCTTGCCGATAACGGTATCAAGGGCGCAGAGGGCGGAACAGCTTTGCGAAACATCATACTGTCACTCACTGCTCCTACAAACACAGCTGCTCAAGCTATTGATGATCTCGGTATATCCGTTTTTGATAATGAAGGTAAAATGCGCAGCCTGCAGGACATCATTTATGACCTTAATGACGCACTCAGCACAATGACCGATGCAGACAAATCACAGGCTTTAAGCGAGATCTTTAACAAGGTAGATTTAAAATCTATCAATGCCCTGCTCGGTACATCAATGGAACGCTTCGATGAGCTTAGCGGATATATTGATAACTGTTCCGGTGCTGCAGCTGATATGGCTAAGACTATGGACGATAACCTTAAGGGTGATCTGACTATTATGCAGTCCGCTCTCGAAGGCTTGGGCATAGCGGCATATGAAAAATTCCAGACGCCTATGCGTAATGCGGTACAGTCGGTTACTGCTGATATTGGTACTTTATCAACAAGTCTTTCAAGCGGGGAATTATCGGAAAGCTTTAATAAGGTTTCAAATAGTTTTAGCAATATGGTTACAGAACTTGGTAAACTACTAAGCAATGACGTTGTTCCTGCTATAATTAATGGTTTCACATTGATTATAGATAATGGCAATCAGATAATAAGTATTGTTGCAGGTATTGGAGCAGGTTTTGCAGCATGGAAAATTTCATCAATACTGCTTGGCGTAGTACAAAGTATACAAATGGCAAATGTTGATCTTGCCTTACTTGCTATGCAGTCGGGAAATGCAGCTGTTTCTCAGATGGCACTTGCAGGAGGTCTTACTGCTTCAGAAATGGCTGCAGGTTTGTTTTCCGGAAAAATATCTATCGCAACAGCTGCACAGGCGGCTTTTAATGCAGTATGCAGTATAAATCCACTCATTCTTATTGCAACAGGCATAGCGGCAGTAACTACCGGTGCTATTTTATTAGCCAAGGAATTAAAAAAAGCTTCTGACTCAACAAATGAATATGCTGAAGCTATGAAGCAAGTTCAAGAAAGTAATTCTAAAATAGCTGATTCATCAAATACTGAAATAGCACTCATCAAGAAAAAAGAGGAACGCTATGAAGAATTGCGTTCAAAGATTGATACCCTTAATAAAAATGAAATGGCAGAATTTCTTGACCTCGCTGATGATTTAAAAACAGCTTTACCGGAAGGAACAGAAATTATTGACGAACAAACCGGTGCTTATAATTCTCTTGCTGACAGTATTGATAAAGTGATAGAAAAAATGCGTATCCAAGCTATACTTAATCAGAAGCAAGCAGAATATGAATTGGCTGTAACTCAAAATTATGAAATTGACGATAAATTGGCAGAACTTGAAGAACAGAGAACTTTATATAATAATCCTACTGATTCAAACAATGCGGATCCGGAAGGCCTTTCAAACGGAATGTCTGAAAATGATTACCTTAATTATATTTCAAAAAAGATGTACGGCATTTCCTACGATGATTTGAAGAAGACAAAAGAGTATAACGAAAAAATTATAGCTGAATATGACGATATTGTAAAAAGCCAGTACTCATTTGATTCTTCAAGTAAAAATAGTTCAGCTTCCGTAGCCGAAATGCAGGCAAGAGAAACTGCTGATAAAATTGCAGCGGCAAATCAGACTGCGGCGGAAGACCTGCTCGAAAAGCAAAAGGAAAATACGGAAAACCTTAAAGCCGGATGGGAGCAGGTTGAACATGACTATGCTGTTGGCAATATAGCGTCAGAGCAGGAGCTGTATGACCGTAAAAAGGAAATATGGGATAAATACGGTGATGAAAGTCTGAAAGACCACTGGAGCTATTATGAAGATCTATGCAAATATGATAAGGACTTCGCAGAAGAGTCTGCAAAATCCCGCAAGGAAGCAAATGAGAAAGCTGCCGAGGATGCCATTGCCGCACGTCAGGAAGAATGGGACAGCATAGAGAGGCTTAATAATCTCGGTATTATGTCCGATGAGAAAGCTGCTAAGGCACGACAGGATTTCATTGATAAATATTATCCCGAACTCAATGGAGATGATCCGAAAATAACAGCGGAAAATTATCAATACGCAAAACAGGTGCTTGATGATAATACAAGACTTGCCAAGACAGCTCTTGACGAACAGAACAAGGTCGTTGATGATGGTCTTTCGGCTATACTCAAAAGTTATCAGGAGGCATATGATGAGCTTGACAAAAAACGTGAAAATTATCGTCAGAAGCTTCTTTCGATAGGCGGTGATGTCTTTAGTGTTGACATTACAAAAGATAAAGACGGAAACGAAAAAACAACATATACCGTAAACAATATAGACGAACAGCTGAAAAGCATGCGTGAATTTCACAATCAGGTCAAGGCTCTTAAAGAACGTGATATATCAGATGGGATGCTGGAAGAAATGCTTTCACTTGACAGCGATGACAGTATGCAGTTTGCAAAATATCTTTCAAGTATGTCAGCCGAAGAATTTGCTAAGATCAATGATCTGTACAAAGAGCGTGACCGGATCGCTAATGATCTCTCCGCCGACCTGTATGCTGATGAAGCTAAGGAGATCTCAGACAGTATGACAGCAGCTCTTGCGGCTCTTGCCACATCTGCTTACGATTATGGTGCTACAACTGCACAGCAGTTTTCTGCAGGCTTTTCCGCAGCTATAAACGAGTTGGGGCTTGGTGTGCTGTACAATCAGATCACTGCTGCAGGCGCAACAAAGACCTATGAAAATTATGTGACCGAAAACAATACCGGAAGCAATGAATTGACTGTCAGCGTTGATGTAAGCGGTAAATCTAACGTATACCTTGACGGTAAGGTTGTAGGCGAATCAGTCACAGAGTATCAGGGAAAACAGAAAAAACAGACAGGCACATAAGGAGGTAGTCTATGATACAGGTTTTAGCAGGCACAATTGCGCTGCATAAATATATTACTGATTACAGCATTGATGTTGCTCCGGCAGAATCGGCAAACAGCTTTACAAGATATGACGGTAAGATCATTTCTCCGTCATATGGGCATAAAACAACTATAAGCTGTACATTAAAAAAAGTGCCGCACGATACAGCCGAAAACATTGCAGAGGTCGTTAAGTCGGACAGCTTTTCTCTCACATATACAACACCGATCGAAACGACAAGCACTTTTAAATGCACAAAATATAATGCTGTACCTAAGTGTTCAGACCCAAGAGAAAAAAATCCGCTTGTAACGGATAACATAACGTGGAATATAACTATGACACTCGAATCCACAGATTATGGCGGCAGCGGAGGTGGACTTTAGCTGGACTTTAAAAATTAACGGTGCAGCTATGGAAAACTTCGGGAACATGGTATTTTCGCACAAGCTTTCAGGGTATGGGACATCGGGCGTACTGATAAAACAATTTGAGTTTGACCTATATGATCCTAACGGTCAATATGCGTCCGCAATACTTCCAAATGTGCCCATCGAGGTGTCTTGTACATTTGATACTTTTTACGGTGAGCCATTTCTCGACACCATACCAAAGTATTACATCAGCAAGCGTACTGTTTCTCAGAATGTATGTCATTTTATCTGTTATGATAAGCTTAGCACTTCAGACCGGCAGTTTGACTCTTCAGGATTAAGCTTTACTGACGATAAAATTGCGCTTTCCGCATTGCTGCCTGCAGTGTTTGCTCAATGCGGCATTACTGAGTATGGCTTTTCCGACAATTCGGGTTCGACACTTATCAACTTTACAAAGGATCAGCTTGAAAATTGCTCCTGCCGAAATGTGCTCGAAGAAGTGGCAGCAGCTATGTGCGGAGTATGGGTATGCACCGGTTCTGATAAAGCAGTACTGTCATGCTTTGGACATCCTTATGAGCATGTAGGTTATGTACACAGCTATGCAGCGATTGATAATAACGGCACTCAGAAGATAACTGCCCTGTCTATGAAAAATACGACAACAGGTGAGATCTATTCCTATTCAACCGGCGAATATGGAATTGGCATAAATATTGATTCCGCATATGCATCGGAAGCTTTGGCAGGCTGCGTTTGGGATAGGATACAGAACTATACATATAAAGCTTGGAACTGCAGCGGTGCAGCTGTCGGACAGTTTATTTTTACAGCATCTAAAATGTACTTTTACAGCGATGACGAAAATTATACTGAATATATAGCAAATGACGTTACCATTCATGCAGACAGCACAGGTGTATATTTCAGCGGAGGCTCTGCGGCGCAAGATGAGGAAACGTGGAAGTACAGCGAATACCTTGACCGTGAAAAAATATCCGTCAACAGAAACATAGGCAATATGGCTATAACCCGCAACGGACGTATAGTTTTTCGTAATCTTAATCAGGAGGCATAGTATGGCTGATGAAAATTACATTGATTTTATAAAAAAAGACAGCAATGAGGGCATTGAAATAAAGGGCAAGGACATGGTCAAGCTCAACGCTCCCTTTGTATATCTGTCCGATGACACGCCCTTGCTGACTACCGCTCAGGACTTGGCAGGAGCTATCAATGAGCTTTTTCAAGGCGGTTCGGGGGGAGGTGATGAAGCTGACGCTGACTACGAAAAGTGGCAAAATCTTATCGAACCTGCGGAAAATCAAGCTGTATTTTTAGTGCGTGTGCCTAATACTGCGGCAAAGTCCATAACTATGACGATAGGCTATGCAATTGATATGTACTACGAGGATACTTGGACTGTTGACTGGGGTGACGGCACATCAAGCACTGGTTACAGCCGCCAAGGTCCGGTATCACACGATTACTCAGCGATCGGCGAATATACTGTGATATTTACGTCACATATGGTTAGCTGCAATAATTCGGCGGCGGTAACGTCCGCGGGAAACAGCAGTGCTTTGCTGATAATGGCTAAATACGGCAGTCTTATACACGCTGAAAGCAATCTTAACAGTATGCCTTTTAATTCGCAGACGTATTTAAGATATGTCAGACTTATTGATGATACAGTATTTGCAGAACGATACTTTACAAGCTGTTCTGCACTTCGCAATATCTTTTTTAGCGGTACTATCGAAACAATATATGACTATATGTTTACAGCCTGCTATACACTGGATTTTTCAAACCTTAAATTCAGTGTACTAAACATTGGAGCTTATGCGTTTAATAGCTGCTATAATCTCAAAAAAATCGAAATGCCCGAATGCAATACAATTGGTAAAGGTGCTTTTGGAATGTGTGATGGTTTAAGAAAGGCAGTATTCCCTAAATGTTATAGCGTTTCGGAATATGCATTTCAGGCTTGTTACGCTTTGAACCAAGCTGTCTTTGCAGACAATTGTACTTTCGGAGCAGATGTTTTTTCAAACTGTTACAGCCTATACCCATACCCAAGTGATAACACATAAGGAGGTACAAAAATGATAGAAACACGCAACGCAACAGTCGCATTGAGCGGCACGGAAAAAGCCGTTGAATTTGCTGCGGCTTACAACTATTTTTACATCAAAAATGACAGCCCGGACACGGTATATGTATCAATGTCGCCCAACATTACAGCAGGTGCGGACGGTGTTTTTGCTGTTGATGCAGGCGGCAGCTGCGGTACTGCACACGGCTATCCCGCAACCAAGCTTTATCTGCTCGGCGCAGGCGAGGTGCAGGTCTGCGGTATGGGGTCTGCCGATAACCCTTTTAAGTCGGCTTCGAGAGGAGGTGACGGCAAAAGCGCAGACAAAGCAAGCTCGTATGCTCTGAACGGTGCTGCCGACTATCCTCTTATGGCACTTGATCTTTATGGTAAATCGGTACAGAACGGCACTCCTGTTCCTGATGCTCCTGTTGATATTGTTTCTGTTGGAGATAGCAGTTTTGATATTATTTCAAAGGGTACTGCTGATTTTTCAATGATTTGTTTTAGGGGTAAATCCGGAAATATTATTATTCAGCAGCCTGTATCTATGGTAGGCAAAATCGGTGATATATTAACTGCCGAAGTAAAAACCACAGGGTCAAATCTTACATATCAGTGGCAATGGAGTACAGACAACGGCACAACTTGGCGCGATTCGGTTATAAAAACAGCAACATACAGAGTTACTGTCCTGAACGGATATAACGGATATTTGTACAGATGTGTTGTAACAAATGGCTCTGCAACGGAAATAAGCAATATAATCAAATTGTATGTCGTATCTGATTCTTGCGATATTACCAAGCTGATAATAGATTTATCAGAATCATTATGCGGAATACCTGTTGCAAGCGGCGGCAATTACACTGATGCGAACGGTCAGATGTGGGTTTGTGATGAATTAGTTTACAATGCTGACGGTACGGGAAAAATAATTAAGAGTATCAATAAAGTTACTTTTGATGGCTCAAGTGACGAGAATTGGTTACTAAACACAACAGCATCAAAAGTAAGTGGTGAAAACAGTAAAGTTCGATACGCATTTAATAACAAAGAAACAGCTTTAAAACCGATAGGACACGATAGGACAGCAGCTTTTACTTTGTCACCACGTTTTCGGAGCAGCCACTATCAAACAAAAAAAGCCGACCAAACATATAACAATCAGACGGGTATATCAATCGATGCTGCGGGCGTTATACTGATATATGATGATAATAAATCAGAATTGTCTGTAGATGAATGGAAATCTTATCTTTCAAGTAATCCACTCACAGTTATTTATCAGCTTGCAGAACCGCAGGAAATCAATCTCACAACTGCTGAAATGTCGGCTCTGAGAAGCTTGCAGACGTTTGCGGGTGTGACAAATATCTCGAATAGTGCAGATGCCGAAATGGCGGTAAAATACTGTATAAACAAGGCTCTTGCGGAATATGTAAAGCCGCTTATCAATGGCTTGCAGGCACAGATAGATGCGCTTAGTGCTGCTATACTCAGCCTTGGCGGTAATGTTTAATTTTAAGGAGGATTTTATTATGTTTAACCTTGCAAACTTCATCAAAAATGGGTTCATTGCAGCTGTTGGCAAAATGGCTGACTATCAGATAATACTTAATGCGGCTGGCTGGTATGATAAAGGCGTTCTGAGCGAGGCTGACCTCAAAGAAATTCAGACGGCTATTGATGAGAAGAACGCACGTATTGAAGCTGAACGTGCTGCAGCTGAAGCTGAAAATGCTGAGGCTGAGGGTATGGCAGAAGGAGTGTAAAAAATGCTTACAGCGGATAAAACAATTACAATCAATGATGTATTGGTGCGGCAGTATCTTTTGCACAAGCATAATGTAAATAACATTGCTCTGCCGCCCAAACGCACCAAAAAGCTTATAGGTGTGACTATCCACAATACTATTGACCTGCCCGGTGTGGCGGACGATCCTGAGCAGTACACAAGAGCAACGGTAAACGGCAATATGAGCTCCGTGCGAGTGCATTATTATGCAGACGAGCTGGGCGCATGGCAAAACCTTGACACAGCGTACTGCAACTGGACCTGCACAGACGGCACAGGCAGCGGTAATATGCAGACCATTGCGATCGAGTGCATTATGGACGGTACATCGGGCGAAAACAACCTTAAAGCCCGTGACAACACGGCACGTCTTGCAGCTTGGCTGCTCTATGTAAATGGCTTGACAGCAGATGATCTTTACACACATACATACTGGCTGCATATCCGTGACGGGCATAAGGGCACAAAGCGTGAGCTTATGACAAGACCTCATCCGTACAAGACCTGTCCGTACTACATAATACCTGACTGGGACGGCTTTTGCAGTCTTGTCAAAACGTATTTTAATGCTCTTAAAAGCGGCTTTAAATCCTATAAAATACGCATTAAAGAGGACTTAAATGTACGCAAGGGCGCAGGAACAAATAACCCTGTTGTTATGGTGCTGCACAAAAACGAGGTGTACACAATAACCGCCGAAAAAAAGGTCGGTACAGTCAGGTGGGGCAAGCTTAAATCAGGCGTTGGCTGGGTGTCTCTTTTGGATAAGTATAGTGATAAAATATAGGAGGGTCAACTATGAAAATTAATTGGAAACAGAAGCTTTCAAGCCGTAAATTCTGGGCGGCTGTAAGCGGTGTAATTATCAGCATTATGATAATTTTCGGTGCAGACAGCGGTACGCAGGAGCGCATTACGGGCGCAATTACAGCAACAGGAACGCTTGTGTGTTATATTCTTGCCGAAGGTGCGGCAGATACAGCAAATATCAAAAAGGACAATAAGTAAGCAAACGGCGGAGTGGGTTTTGACCTGC
>ENA-OPCY01000397-OPCY01000397.1-human-gut-metagenome-genome-assembly--contig:-NODE-397-length-33193-cov-4.296638_pt1 | contig 33193 bp, 31 predicted proteins | sample MGYA00241568_ERZ501487 | MGnify/ENA primary metagenome ERZ501487 (study PRJEB25962, sample SAMEA2042574) | human gut metagenome | biome: human gut; feature: human-associated habitat; material: faeces... | reverse complement strand
TGTTTTTGCTCACTTTTTTGATAAATTTTAATTTCTTTACAAGTTGTTTACAATTCATCTCCGATTAGCGTATCAAATTCTTTATTTCAAAAATGAAAATAATAACTATATTTAACTTAAATGTGACTTTATTTTATATATCTAATTGTCGAAAATTATCGAACGATAGCATCCATTTTTTGTCGTTATTTATTTTATAATATAGTTAATTGGAGGTTATTAAGTTGGTATAGATACAATTGAGCTATAAGTTAAAGAAATGAATGAACAAATGACGAATGCAATTAAAGGAGGATAAAGCATGGACTTATTTGAAGAATGGATAATGAAAGATAACGAATTAATTGAGTGTGCTCTTACTGATAAATCATATAAGAGTGTATACAGTAAAGTACATCATAAAGAATTGCCAGAAAATAAAACTAATTTTAAGTTAGCAACATATGGTGATGCTATTTTAAAAATGTGTATAATGGGAATTCTATATGACAATAAAATTGAAAAACCTACAGAAGAAAAGAAAAAATATGAATCAGATAAAGCTTTAGTTTTAATTGCAAAAAAATATAACCTTCTAGATAGAATTAAAACTAATGGTGAAAGAGTTAAAAGTTATGACTATGAACATAATAAAACTAAAAAAGGAAATAAGTGTAAATATATAGCAACATGCGTTGAAGCTTTAATAGCAGCTATTTATATAAACACAAGAAATATTGATAAACTTAAAAAATTAACAAACAAATGGATGGAATATATTGATCAAAATAGTTGATTAATATTAATATCGTTTTTTATTTAGAGGGGAATTAATAAATGAATTTAGATTTTTTATCTTTATATAAAATTATTTCAGAATTAAAAACTTTATTTTGGAAAAATTCAAAAATAATTTATATAAACTCAAATAAAAAGAATCAAAATGTAAATAAAATAGATGAATTAATACCTACAAAAGACCGTAAATGGGTTATTTGTCAATCTAACACTAAATTTGGATACAAGTTTTACAAACACCATTTATTTAAAATGAAAAAAAGACTATTTGATATTACTAGAAATCTTTCTGAAACAGATCAATTAGTTTATTCTGGATTTGTAAGTCCAATGTTTGCAGCATATGATGGATATGTTTTAGGTGATAATAGAAACTATATTTTTATTGATACAGATAGTAATAGTACAGATGCATATAAGATAGAATATAAAAAACGTTTTCTTAAAAATTATGAGTTTAATGATGAACAATACGAAGAAATAAATGTTTTCTTTTCTTGTTCAACAGATATTAATATGAGTGAATTTAAAGGTAAAAATTTGTATTTTAATAAAAAAAGTAAAAATAAAGTTGACACTAAATACTTACAAGAAGTTTATTCTTATACTAAATCATTATTAGATTATTCGAATAAAAACAATGTAAAAAGAGTAAATATGTATATTGCTGCCAAACAACCTGTAAGTTTTATTATTGGTACAGCTATTCGTTCAGGTCATCCAAAGGTTTTTATATATGAGTATTCTAATGGTAAATATACATTACCACTATTAATTCAAGATGGAAAGATATTGAAAAATGAATGTAAATGATGAATTATTAAAATTGTTAGATGTATACAAAGTTGATAGAGACTTTACTAATGAAATTCGTGAAGGCTATAGAAATCCACTAGAAGATGTTCTTAATTCAAATTATGATTTAAAACCAAACTATAGATATGGTGGTTCTTTAGCAAAAGGAACAGCAAATACTAATTCATGTGACATAGATTTACTTTGCTATTTCGATTCAAATTATAATAAATCACTAGAAAATATATATGATGAAACTCAAAAAACATTATCATCAAATAAATATTTAATAGAATGTAAGAATAGCGCAATTACAGTTACTGGAAAAATTGATGAAGAAAAATGGGATACATCTGTTGATGTCGTCCCTGGCAAATATACTTCAAATGAAGATAACAAAGATGTTTATCTGTGGTGTAATAAAGATAAAAAGAGATTAAAAAGCAATCCCGAAATTCAAATTGAAAAAGTTAAGCAATCAAAATCCAAAGATGTTATAAGAATATTAAAATTATATCGTAGTTTTAATACTTTTAAATTTAAAAGTTTCTATTTAGAAATATTTGCAATTGATGTTGTAGAAAATGATTATGAAGAATCAGATAACTTATACGATAAATTAATAAAGTTTTGCTCCCATTATAAAGAAATTGGGATAACAAAAATATATGATCCAGCTAATAAAGATAACAATATTAATACAATACATGACTCTAACGAGTTTGAAATTATTAGGGAGAAAATTAGAACACTATATGATGTCCTTCAAACAAATGATTCAAACACAATTATAAATTGTATTAAAGGAGAAACATTTGACATTGAAAATGGCTATTTAACAAATGCAAAATCACATTCTACCAATTTGCAAATAAAAGATAATTTAATTCCATTTAATCTAGTTAGTTTAAATGGATATTGGTCAAAAGACGGAGAAAGTAATTGGACTAAATTTGACTCAGAATATCTTTTAAAAAAGAATGTTTCTTTAAGATTTGAAATATCAATTAGACCAAAAGTTCGCATTAAAGAAGTAAAACTAATTGTATCAAATGCAGGATATGAAGCGATGATTCACAATTCATTAAGAGGGAATGCTGAAGAAACTTATTATGATAACCAATCAAACAAAAATGTTTATTGTAGAACGGAAGAAACCAGTTATTATGGAAACCATTTTGTACAAGCTTTTGTTCTAACCAAAGAAGGAAAGCAATTATATAGTAATCTATTAGTAGTTAAAATACGTTAATAAATATATTCTAAATAAATTAAGACATAATACTACACTAACAAAAATATTTAATAAAAAAATAATTATGTTATAATTTAAATAAATCAAAAGTAATTTTAAAGCAGGTCAGGCTTAAATATTTTTGAAAACATATTATTTAGAGTTAAATTCTATTAATGGGGTATTATGGAAGAAGAAAATTATATTAATTTATTCAAACGCTATATTCAGTGGGATATTGATCTAAGAGACTCTATAATAGCACATGAAAATCTCTCAAAAAAACTCGAAGAAGAGACAGCTAGTTTTGCAAATTATATATCTTATAGATTAGGAATATCTATTAATGAAGCTTACAATTTTTTTAGTCTATCTGATGGAAACTTTTATTATAAGAAAAATAGTTATCCATATTTTTCAATTAATAAAGATGACGATTTAAGAAAGCACTATAGCTCTTTTTATAATGTGTTCAAATCACAAGAAGATAACTATAACAAAGGATACGATGTTTTATATTTAATCATTAACAATTTCTGGACTTCATCGCGTATGGGAATTGGTTTAATAATGAAAAATGTTAATTATGTCGATGCTAAAATTGAAAAAGTAATTAATGGCAAAGTTGTTTATAATTACGACATGGTTACAGAAGACGGAACAATTACAATGCGTGGGTACTATGCAAATATTATTCGTTCTAAGTACGCACATTTATATGAAAAAGAACAAAAACAATGTGAAAAAGCATATAAGTGGAAACAACAAATGGAATCATTAAAAGAAATTGAATTCATACCACTTGGAAAAACTGTACTTAACTATTTACGTAACGATGAAATAGAACTCTATAATACACTTAAAAATGATTCTAATATTTCTAATAAAGATGACATACTTAAGAGAGTATTTAAAGAATTGGATCTCAATCCAGATACTGGATTTAAGATATTAAAAGGAGAATAAGGAAATGAAAGTGTTAAAAGAAGGTAAAGGTATTAAATGTAAGTGCCCAAGCTGTAATGCAAAATTGGAAATTGATGTCACTGATATCAATCCATATGCATATTCAGGAAATTCAATCGAATTTGAAGGATATGTTTTATGTCCAAGTTGTGGCCAACAAATTCCACTTGAAAAAGAATTATTTACAGGCGCTTGGAAAGTTAAGAAGTAAATAGCTTACATATTAAACTTTTGGAAACTATAAACAAAAATTATAGGCAGAAACTCAGTATTTATCACTGTTTTCTGCCTTTTTAATTTGTTATCAACATGTTAAAGATAAATAATAATGATTTGAGAAAAATTAAAGATATTATTTATGAAACATATATTTAAACAAATTATAAAGATAGTATTTAGCTATAAATGTATTCATACATGCACACTTTTGATAATTATTACAAATAATAACAAGCAACATTTAAAATATAAGTATAAGCAAAAGAGGTAAAAAATATGATCGAAAAGAAAGTCATTACTACAACTACTTACAAAATTTTAGAAGAAAAAGATGTTGAAGAAATTATGTCTAAGTATGTTGGAAGAGAAGTTAAAATAAACGAGATTGATTTTATATTAATGGACATTGTTTGCTTTGAAAATGACTCCTTCAACTATAAAGATATTGAAGAATGTGACTATGGTATCGGATGTGAAACTTATATTGATGGTAAAGAAATAATCGATCCAGAAACTGAATTTTCCCCTTTAGACAAATTTATGCCTAACACCTTATATGCAAAATTAAAAGATATTTTTGCTTTCGACGTAAGTAAGTTTAAGAGTTTTTATAGATATACACATAACGACTGGTAATTTATATTCAAAAATTTAAATTTATAACTTATAAAAGTATAAAACATTTTATGTTACAAATATTTTGATTTAAAAGAATTATGAAACACATATTCAACCATTTAAGAAGGTAATTACTGATGAGAACAAGAGAAGAAATTGAAAAAGATATTGACGCTTTATTTGTTGGTGGATGTCAAGATAGAATAATGACTTTTACAGAGCATAAACATAGAAATACTATGCTAGGAAAATATAGAGAAGAGCTTGATGAATTAGACGCATTTGAAAAGCAAGAAAAAATGTACATAGCAAAAAACAAAAAAATTAATCATCAATGACATTGGTTCTACAAATTTGAAATAATAATGCATTAATGGACTAACTTTTTTCGATGATAAAATAGCAAATTTAAAATATATATTTACATTTAAACAATTTTTTTAAAAAGGTGATTATTATGAGAACAAGAGAAGAAATTGAAAAAGATATTGACGCTTTATTCGTTGGTGGATGTCAAGATAGAATAATGACTTTTACAGAGCTTAAACATAGAATTATTATGCTAGGAAAATATAGAGAAGAACTTGATGAGTTAGATGCGTTGGAAAAAACTAATAATAAAATTAAAGGTCAAAAATAAAATTTTAAGTAAATATAAAATTAAATTTATGGCTGATAAAGTTATTAATATGGATAATGATTAGTCTTGTATCATTATCTTTTTTATTTAATATTTTGAAGTTTCTAATTTAATTAGACATTTTTTTCAAAATATATTGACATTGTTGAATTTTGTTTATATATTAATAGAAGCATATAACATTCGATAAGGTGGATTTTTCAGACATAAATCACAGTACACAAGGTATACCAAAGTGCATACTGAATTTTATGTGCTTAGAAGAGTAACTATCTTTACTCTTTGTGCAATTGTTAATCTAAAAGCTCATTAGTTGGTTCGATTCCAACATAATAATCAAAAATAAAGATTATTATCCAACGGTTATGGAAACAAAAACACATTAATCTTAAAGAATTTTGTCACAATTCTATGATCATTTCAGGCTGTTAAAATTAACTGGCACTTCGATCACTATTAAATAATCCTAGCTTAATAATTATTTAACATTAGTTAATTAATTATACCAAGCAATAAAAACTAGGCTTTGCTTTGCGAGGATATCGTAGCAATTAATCAAAGCCAATATCTAGCATATCCGCTTTAAAGCGTTACTACTAAATCAATAACCGCTTAGTTTTTATAAAGGATTATTTTTATTTTGATATTTTTCCATTAAGGGAGTGGATTAATATATATTTTATTTAATTAGGAGGATTTTATGAAAGTATTAGTTAAAGAAGGTTTTAAAGGTTTCTTATTTAAGAAAGGAAAGTTTATTAAAATGGTCGATGCAGGTAAGTATTCCACTATTGGTGGTAAATCTTTTGAGCTTGCTAAAATTTCAGATGATGAAATCAAAGTTGAAAACGAAGATACTGATATAAGTATCTTTACTTCAGATGAAAATTTTAATAAATTAGTCACAAAAGTAATTGCAAAATCAGGTGAGTTAACACTTCATTTTGTCAACGGTAATTTTGCAAATATCGTTTATCCAGGTAAACATTTCTTTTGGAATATCAATCGTGAAAATACATTCTTAACACTCGATTTATCCAATCCAGAATTGCCTGAAGACTTTCCAGAATATCTTTATGATTGCTTTGAATTAGACGATTGCTTTGATTACTATTCTATTTCTAAAAAGGAAATTGGATTGTTATTCATTAAAGAAAAGTTTATAAAAACTCTCAATCCAGGCGAATATTATTACTTAAAGAGTAAAGAAAGTCCTGTTGAAGTTATAAAAATGAAAACTTGTTTAGTACAACAAGATGTTGTCGGACAAGAGATTTTAACTAGCGACAAAGTAACTTTACGAATTAATTGTGTTTGTAATTATAAAATTACTGACTATATTAAAGCAGCTACAGAAATAGACGACTATAAGAATCAATTATACGTCGCTATTCAATTAGCTTTAAGGGAATACGTTGGAGACAAAACTTTTGATACCATTTTAGCTACTAAAAACGAAGTATCTAAATTCTTATCAGACACTATTAAAGAAAAAGGCAAAGAACTATATCTTGATATCGAGAGTGTATCCGTCAAAGATATTATTCTTCCAGGTGAGATAAGAGATATCATGAACACTGTTTTAGTAGCAGAAAAGAAAGCTCAAGCCAATGTTATCTCTCGTAGAGAAGAAGTTGCTTCAACAAGATCTCTTTTAAATACAGCTAGATTAATGGATGAAAACGAAACATTATACAAGCTCAAAGAACTTGAATATGTTGAGAGAATATGTGAAAAAGTTGGAAATATCAACCTTTCAACTGGTGGAGATATTTTAACTCAATTAACTTCATCTTTAACTTCTAAAAGGAATAATAAAGAGTAGTTTTTATAAAAAGTGAGTTAGCACTACGCTAACTCATTTTTTTAAATACTTACTTATATTTTCCATATTTAAATAATCTTCTACTTTACCATCAATAATTAGTTCAGCATCTACTCTATTTCTAGTTTGTCCTAAGTTAATAACAACAAGGTGTTTACCTCTAAAGAAATCAATAAACGAAGCAGCAGGATAAACACTTAAAGAAGTACCTATAACAATAAGAGTATCGCAAGAGCTTATAGCTCTAATTGTATTAGTAATATCTTCTTCATTTAAACTCTCTTCATATAAAACTACATCAGGTTTAATAATACCGCCACAAGAACAATATGGAATAGGGGTAAATTTCATATCTTTTATATCGTAAAACTTATGACATTTCATACAGTGATTTCTATGAATACTTCCATGTAATTCTATAACCTTTTTAGATCCAGCTTTTTGATGTAACCCATCAATATTCTGGGTAACAACTGCTTCAACTTTACCAACTTTTTCTAAATAAGCTATAGCTTTATGACATTCATTTTCATTAGCATCTAAAAATACCAAGTGTTTGAGGTAAAAATCAAAAAATTCTTTAGTATGTTCTAAAAAGAAATGATGTGAAATCATTTCTTCTGGAGCATATTTATATATACCATGTTCACCTCTAAAATCAAGAATGCCTGAACTAACTGAAACGCCAGCACCAGAAAAGAAAACAATTCTTTTACTATCGTTTATAATCTCATATAGTTTTTTTATTTCTTCTTCCATATTTATTCTCCAAAAGATATAGTTTAAATAACTAATATCTATTGTTTACAATAATAAATATATCATATGAAAATAAAAAATAATTTATATAAGTTGTAAGAAAATATTAAATTTTAAAGTAAAATAGTCTCTTATATTAATAGAAATAGTAAAGAAAACATATACTATTTATAATCATTAAAACAAAAAATATGTTTTAATGATTGATTATTCTAAATTTATTTGATATAATTATGCGCGCAAGGAGAGCAATTTTATGTTAGAGTTATTAAAGGTAAAAGCAAGTGGTTTTAAATTGTTAGAAGATAACTTTGAATTGGATTTTACAACAAGAACAAGAGTATACCAAAAAGATAAACTAAGTGAAATTGAAGAAATAGATAAAGGATTAAATACTTTTAGAAGTATTGCTTTTGTTGGTGGAAACTCATCAGGAAAATCAACTGCACTTTCTTTAGTTCTTAAAACTTTATTATTCTTACAAACAGGTAGATGGGAATTTATTCCACGTGAATTTAAAAAGGATAGCATAGATTTAAATATAGTTTTTTACTTAGAAGGATTTTTATATAACTATAGTTGTACATTTAGTAAAATTGAAATAGATAAACTTTCAATAGCAAATATCTATTCTCCAATTACTAATGAGAAATTAATAAAGCTAGAATACAATAAAGCACGAGGAATAGTAAATTTAGACTTATTAAATACTAATGGTGTTGATGAAAGTGAAATACTAAAATCATCATTATTAGATACTTCAGCAATTGCCAAAATTACTGGAGATAAAATAAGCGTTGATGAATTTAGCAATAACAATATTGTTAACTTTGACGTAAATATTGTTAGAAATACTTTTTTTGCTAGTTTAAATAGTTGCGATAAAGAATTAGTTTCATCCATCATAAAACTACTTGATGAAAGTATTGAATATATAATTTGTGATAATTCTGATTTAGTTAAATTTAAAAGAATAAATGAAAAAGAAATAATTATTTCTAAATTTGAATTGTTATCTATTTTATCCTCAGGAACATTCAGAGGCGTAGAATTATATGTAAGAAGTATAAACGCTTTAAAATACGGAAAAGTATTTATTGTTGATGAAATAGAAAATTGTTTTCACAAAAATTTAGTTAAGAATTTATTATTTATATTTAACAGTAAAAATATAAATTCAAAAGGTGCTAAACTTATTTTTAGTACGCACTATACAGAAATATTAGATTCTCTAAGCAGAAGAGATAATATATTTATTACTCATAAAGAAAATGGATATGTTAACGTTAAAAATTTATATTCTGATTACGATGTAAGAACTGAATTATCAAAGAGTAATCAATTTGATAATAATGTATTTAACACATCATTTAACTATGAGCAATTACTAAATGTTAAGGAATTGATTATTAATGACTTACATATTAATAATGACTGAAGGAAATAGCGAGTTAGCATTTCTTAATGTCATCTTAGAAAAAGGCCTATTAAAATTTGATAAAAAAGAATTACTAACTGGCGAGATTAAACAATGTCGTAAAATTGAAGGAGAAGTTTTGGATAACATTTTAATGTTAAGTCCAAACGATAATGTCACTATTTATAGAGTAGGGGATAAACTTTCTGATACTTTAAAAACTCCTAAAATTGTATTGCCACAAAAAATAAAAGCCAAATATGATATATGTACTTTACCAGAATTTGAAATATTATTTATTTTAAAAGAAAATTATTATGCAGAATTTTCCAAAGCTAATACTGGAATAAAAGCTAATGAATTTTATCGGAAGAAAAACAAAAAATATAAAAAACAATCTGAGTTTATAACTGATTATTTTTCAAAAATGTCAAATGATGAGATAATAGAATTAATTAATATATATATTTCTAAACGTGGAAAAGTACATCAAAAGAATCAACTAACTTTAAAAGAAATAATAAAATGTTAACAAGATAACCTATAGCATATTAGGTTATCTTTTTTCTTTATATATTTTTAAATATTTAAAGAACGTTCCTCTAGACATATTTAATAATTGTTGAGCTTCTTTGTTATTAATTTCACGTTTAATATATTTATTTATAACATGTTCATAATTATTAGGTAAAACATAATTAGGTCTTCCCATATGAACTCCTTTAGCTTTAGCTATTCTAATACCTTCCGCTTGCCTTTGTTTTATATTTTCACGTTCATTCTGAGCAACAAAAGATAATACTTGTAAAACAATATCACTTATAAATTTACCAACTAAATTCTTACCTTCAACACGTGTATCTAATAAAGGCATATCAATAACCATAATATCTGCTTCAATTATTTTAGTTATCTTTTTCCACTAATCTAAAATCATATTGTAATCTCTACCAAGACGATCTATTGATTTAATAACTAATAGATCGTCTTTTTTTAGTTTCTTTAATAGTTTTTGATAATTCCTTCTTTCAAAATCTTTACCTGATTGATAATCAATAAAGATATTTTTGAATTCAATATCTTGTCTAAACATTTCTTCCATCTGTCTATCTATGTTTTGTGATGCTGTTGATACTCTAACATATGCATACTTCATGTGCTTTACCTCCGTATGCGTATATATGCTAAAAAAAAGTTATAAAGTCAAATTTCAATTATTATTGGTAGTTTATAAAGGTACCAAAAAAAAGATTCTATTAATTACTATTATTCAATAAGAAACATGGACAAAAATTCATCGTTTAAAAAAATTGGAAATGTTAAAAAAGCCGCAAGAACTATTTATTTAAATAAAACTTGTTTTAATGGATTGTTTAGAGTAAATAAAGAAGGATATTTCAACACTCCTCGAGGAAAATACTCTAATCCTTTAATTTGTGATGAATCAAATATTAGAGAAATCTCTATATTTTTAAATAATAACGATATTCAAATACTTAATTATGATTTTGAAGAAGCATGTCCAGATATAAAAAGTGGTGATTATGTATATTTCGATCCACCTTATGATTATGAAAATGAAAACGGGTTCGTATCATATAACGCAAATGGTTTTTCTAGAAAAGATTTAATTAGACTCAAATTGTTTTGCGACAAATTAATTGAATTAGGTTGTATTGTTTTAATAAGTAATAATGATACAACATTTGTCAGAGAATTATTTAATGACAATAATTATAAAATAGTCTATGAAATTAAACAAATTAAGGCTAATAGAAACATAAATAGTTCAGGTAAAAAGAGAGCCAAAAAAGTTCATGAGGTGCTGATTTATGGCAAAAGAAAATAAAAAAATACCTTTTCCTCAAGCAAATGATTTTAATAAAATATTTAAATTAATTTGCCTTGAAGATCAATCAAAAATAAAAGATAAAAGCTATTTAATGAAATACCTTTCATTAGGTTCAGAAAGACAAATATCATATTATATAAGTGCATGTGAATTTCTTGGAATACTAAACCATAATAGAGAGTATACAAATATAGGAAACAAAATAAGAAATGCTAGTACTGATTTTAAAATTTTATTAATTTGTGAAAGAATTATTTCATTACCTGTTTTTGGTGAAATATTTTTTTGAAATATTTATATGATGAAATTCTTTCCCAAGATGATATTTCACAATTAATTTCAACAATTTATGGTATAAATAATTTTGAAGTATGTAAAAGAAGAGCAAGCACAGTAATAAAATGGTTAAAATGGATCGAAGAAAATAAAAAGTAACTTTGATATCAAAATAATTTATCGTTATCTCGATTTTATATTATTTTTGTTCTTATATTAGTACAAAAATAACCATTTTCACAATTATATATAATTTTTCTCTATAATAGTAATTGTTCCTAGGAAAAACAAAATTATGGAGGATAAAATAATATGATTTTTGCAGAAAACGCAATTGTAGAGCAAACTAGTGATACTGATGTTAAATGGTATGCAAGATGTCCATATTGTGGTCATGTCAACGAATATATCAAATATAGAACTGTAGTTAATAGAAATACTAGAAAATCTATGGGTAAACACAGATGCAAAAGATGCAATAAAGATTTCGAAGTTTATATTATCAACAAATAAAATATAATTAAAATCTTAAATAATAAAATGTATAATATTAAATATAAAGAGGAGTTTTAAGATGGCTTTAACAGATAAACAAATTCATAGAATAGAACTATTAATTACTTTAGACTATTTATTAAATTTTACTGATGAAGAACATCCAGCAACTCAACAAAAAATATGTCGGTATGCCACAGAATTTGGACTAAAATACGATTCTACTAAAACATCAGGTAATGAAGTAAAAAGGCAAAGAATAAAAGAGTCTTTAGACTTTTTAAAAGAAATATCAGATAAATTTTCCGATAAAGTTCCATTTATTATTGAAACAACTGATAGCGGAAAATATTATGTAGAACAAAAATTTTATTTATCAGAAGAGCAAGTGATTAAAATCATCGCTGCTATTAAAAATGACAAATATACTGCTGATGAAGACACTGATTTCTTAATTGAAAGAATATTAGATAACTTTGCAAATAGATTTAATCGAGATAGATATTTAAAAGAAGCTAGCAATTTAACAAATAACGTAAAAAAATTTAATAAAGAAAGTGATAGAAAAATTAATCTTATTAATCAAGCTTTAAAAGAAAACAAATTAATATGCATTAATAGCACTAGAACAGTTTTTAATTTTAGAAACGCTAAAAATAGCAAAAATACAAATCATAAATATGTAGAAACAGTAGTTACAAAACAATGGTACAAAGTTTATAAGATTAAGGAATATCAAAATAAACCTTGGGCTATTCTCCTTCAAATAACTACATTAGGAAATGAAAAACCAAAAATAATATGTGAACCTATTGAATTATTAGATATTCCTTTCGAATCTAACGACAAAATATTAATTGAAGATATGGCTGATGACAGAGATATAAATCAATGGTTTAATAATATTTCGCCATTCAACAAAAAACATTTTGGAACAATAGATGAATATATTGACCAAAATATCTTGCCTACTAATGGGGCTGCTGTTGATTGTTCTTTCTATTTTTTAAAGAAAAATTTAGAATACATAAAAAACTCATTTGAAAGTTATTTTGGAACGCCTTTAAACTATAAACTATGTGCTGATTTTAGAATAAATAAGGATGTGCATGTATCAAAAGTTTTTATTATGCCCACAAAATTAAAACAGTCTTATCTTATACCTATCGAAGGAAAGAATAAATCAGATAATAATCTAGTAATAGTAAACATGCGTATAAATTTCTATTCACTTAAATCTTGGATTATTTCCGATGACATGATTAATCAAAATATTGAAATAGTTGGACCTGATTCTTTAAATAATGAATTAGCTTCATACTATTTAGAACAAGCCATAAAATACCGCTATTATTTAAGTGATAGAGAAAAAATTGAAATTATAAAAACTAGTTCATATAAAGGTGAAGAAAGAAAAAAGACATATTCTAACACTGATTTTAATGGTAAAAAACTTTTTATTAAAAGATATGCTAGACATTTAAAATAAAATATAAAACTAAAAAAATAAATATGCTTTTAGATTGGAGAAAAATATGTTAGGAGCAATAATAGGTGATATGGTTGGATCACAATATGATTTCAATCCAATTAAAACCAAAAAATTCAACGCATTTAATCCAAACAATAAAATGACAGATGACTCATATTTAACAATCGCTGTTGCCAAAGTCTTATTAAAACACTATCCAATTAAATACACACAAAAAGAATTAGAAAAAATTCAAAAAGACTTAACTAACGAATTTGTATTAACTTTTAAAAACCATCCGTTTGTCGGCTATGGCGACTTGTTTGTTAGATGGTGTCTTAATCCAGATAGAAAGCCATATAACTCTTTTGGAAATGGCTCTGCAATGAGAATCTCATCTGTTGGTTGGATTGCAAATAGTGAAGAAGAAGTAAAAATATTATCAAAAACAGTATCAGAAATAACGCATAATCATAAAGAAGGACTTAAAGGCGCAGAAGCTGTCGCATTATGTGTTTATTTAGCTAGAAAAGGGTACTCAAAGAAAGAAATAAGAGACAGAATGATAAATGACTATTATCCTGAAATAAAAGAATTAGATTTTGAAACTCTAGTTAAAACATATAGATTTGAAGCTACATGTCCAGGGAGTGTTCCACAAGCAATATATTGTTTTTTAATCTCCCATGGATTAGAAGATGCTATTAAAAACTGCATTGCTATAGGTGGTGATTGTGACACAACAGGAGCTATGGCTGGTGCTATTGCCGAAGCTTATTATCAAAAAAATAAAGTTTCAAAATTCGAAGATATGTTTATGTATTATTTCATAGATAAAGAGTACGTTAATTTAATATTAAAATTACATAAAACAATTAATAGCAAAAAATTTGAAAATAAGAATTACTAAAAAGGAGTATATATGCCAGGAAATTCATTATTTATAGAATCCCTCAACTTCCAAAATTTAGAATATAAAGAACCTGTATTATTAGCAGCATTAGCTTTAGAAAAGCCTGTATTACTAATCGGCGAATATGGTTGCTCAAATAACAAATTATTAGAAAGATTATCAAAAGAATTAGATATTAGTTTTCATAACTGCTTAGCCCCTCAATTAAATAATACGTTAATGACAAACGAAGAAAAGATGCACAAAACAGAAGCTTTAAATTTGGACTTAATAGATAAGACTTCTGAAGACACTCAATACGATATAATTTCATTAATAACTAAAAGCAAAATAAAAAATATATCACTTAAAAACTTAAAGTATTGTTGGGCAACAACTGGCTCATTTATAGAAAAAAGCAATAATCCAATTTGCTTTCAATTAATGGAAACATTTTATTTTATAATTAAAACACCATCGTTTGTCGACCTTGATGAAGATGATAGATATTTGGTTATTAAGAATACTGATTTAGAAGAAAAGCCTTTAAAAATTAATTTAAAAAAATTAGTAGATAAAACCAAACAACAAATTGAAATCTTAAAAAAATCCTCTAAAGAAGAAATTAATAAATATATTTATACACTAACAAAATTAATAGAGGGGAAAATGGGTAATATTTCTATTGAAAGAGTAGCAATACTTAAAGAATCTTTATATGCCATATATGCAGCTAAAACTGTAATTAACGAATGTAAAAATTCTAAAAATAAAACTACTTTAAAAGACGTAATAAACTCGCATATTCAAAACACTCTTCCATTTATTTTTAATGTCGACGATAAAAAAACATTAAATAAAATATGCAATGAAGCTTTTGAAATCTCCATACAAAGTGATACACCTGATAAAGAAATTCTATTAACAGAAAATTCAAGCGATAAAATTGAATATGTTTTAAAAAATATCAATAAATTAAGAATTGAAACCGTTTATAATACAGTTTATTCAAATATCGATTTAGTAGGAATTAGCAAAAAAAGAATACTATCTGTAATATGTTATTTAATATTTAGAAAATATGATAACGTTCCAGAAAAATTAATGTATAAATTAGCAACTGAATTTAAACCAGTAATTCAATATGAAAGAACAATTTTTGAAAATGCTTATATTAGAGAAATAACTAAAGGCGAAGACATGATATATGAAGTTAGAAAAAAATATAAAGATTCTTCATTAAATGATAGATTCTTAAAAGCATTATTCTATAACATACTTTATTCATTTATTCCAAATTATAGAAATTATATATTAATGGCAGCTGAATATTTTCAAAAATTAATGGAGGATAAAGACATATGTCAGCAGGTTGGTATAAAACTATAAAACAAGAACAATTAGATAGTTTATATGCATTTAATCCAAAAATATTAGCAGATAAATTAAGAAGACTTTACCATAAACCTTTTTTATTCAAACACTTAAATGAATATGCACAAATATATTATGAAAGTCATAGGTCTTCAATAGAAACTGAAAATGACTTAAATAAATTTATGGTAGGTAATAGTATCAAAATAGATATTTATTATAAAAAGGAATTAAATAAGTTAAATTACAAAGAATGCTGTGATATCAATTCATTAATTCGTGTTTTTACTTTAACAGAAAATGATATTTATAATCCAAATGCCAGGCCTAATTTTGATAAAGACAGTTTTAACAGAGTATTACTATTTTCTAGAAATAATCTTTACTAATAATATTTAATATCTTAAGCAATTGAATTAAATGTTCAATTGCTTTTTGTTTGGTAAAATATAATATATTGTTACATATTTATAGATAATTTTAAGCTATTATTACACAATACGTTAAAAATAATTACAATTTCATAATAGCTTTCAAATTTTAAAGAAATAGTAAAGAAATTTAAATATATACAGTTTTATTTTACTTTTTAAGCTGTTTTAACGTTTAATAATTGCAAAGAAATTATCTTTTTGATAGTATTAACACCATAAAGAATTCATTATTTTTGAAATAAGATAATTTAAATTAAATCAGGGGGAATATCATGAAAGCAACAAAAGTTTTATCTTTGCTAGCCTTAGGCTTATTAGTGACAAGTTGTGGCGGTAATTCAAACACTTCTTCTACTAGCTCATCAAGTAGTAGTAGCAGTAGTTCTATAAGCACAAGTAGTTCCACATCAAGTGTCATCTCATCAAGTTCAAGCAGCAGTTTAACAACATCGACATCTAGTTCATCTTCAAGTGTAACTGGACCTTCACTCAAAGAATTTATTCTTTCATCAGTCGCTAAGTTAAAAGAAGGAAACTTCTCTTTAACTTATGAAATAAATAACGTCAACTTTACAGATGTTATTACTAAAAACTATTTCTACACAGCATATTTAAATACTGGCTCTATGTTATTAGAGACTTACTCCACCACTAAATACGCTTATAATTTTGAAATAACAAGTGAGAATAAGGTTAACGTTAAAGGACAAACATTTAACGATGAACTTACAGGTCAAGAATTAACAAGCTTAGACTATGTCAATAAGTTCAAAGATTTCGATACAACAAGAGAAATAGAATTCTCAGGTGATAATAACGAAATCTACACAACAGATGAAGTATTAGTTGAAGCTTTTGCTAGCCAATTAGACTTTACAGGCATCAAGAGATTACGTTTCTACACTGCCGCAGATTAATTAGTAGTAGAATTACAAGGATTTGATAGTTCTAAAAACGATTACTATACACCAGAAACAGGTGCTATTGTCTTTATTGAAAATATCGGAACATCAAAATTAGATGCTGTTGAAGATTATTTAAATAGCTATGTAGTTCCAACAGAAACACTCGATAATAAAGCAGACAACTTATTTGGTAACGTCTCTTTCACATCAGCAATCTATGACAATATCTTCTTAGATGAATATACTTCGATCGAAAGACAAGGATTCTCAAACTTAGATATCTATGATGACTATTTTAGAATCACAGATATTAACGAAGATAACGTTTCAACTTCATATACATATGAAAAAATCGATGAAGATGGAACACTCATCCTTACAGGTGTAAATGGTAAAAACGAAGTTGAAGAAGAAAGAACAACAACAGTTGTTGATGACTTCAACTTTGTCAACAAAGACGGATTTGAACTTAGTAAATTTAGAAAATTCGAAGGTGATGAATACTATACATATTTAGGTAGTAATGCATCAGATTTAGCTTATTCTATAACTCAACACAAAAAGTTCTTAGAATGGCCAGTCGAATCAATCAAAGTTAAAGTTGAAGACGGAAAAGTAACACAACTCATATTCTCAACAGGAATTATGATGGATAGATTGACAGGTTACTACTTCTATCGTTATGCAGATAGTAGAGTTGCAGCAACACCAAATGTCATAACAGGTGCTGAAAAGAAAGTCGCATCTGAAAACGATGCACAAATCAAGAGCTACTTATCCTACTTAAATCAAGAAGATTCAGTATTTACAAGCATTGAAAAAGACTCAGCCTGGGAAGAAAGCAGATTTACAAAAATAGTTAAAGGTTCCGATTTCTACTTAAAGGGAACATATCTCGTCGATAGCGATGATGGAACCAATAACAATATGGAATCCTTAGGTAAAGGCTACTATTCTAAGAATGGAAAAATATATAGCTTTACCTACGATGAAAAGAACAATATTACATTAGATAAAAATCCAGTAAGCAAAACATTTAAAGATATCGCTAACTACTCAATCGCAAGCGAAATCTTAAATCTCAAAGATGGTAAACTTACAACAACAGGTGATATTATCAATATTGGACGTTCAATCGGTGATATCTATAATCCATTAACAGTCGATCCTTCAAGTTTAGAAATGACTGTCACTGATGATAAGATTTCTTCTATGAACTTTGCCTATGTCGGTGGTACAGAAAAAGTTACATTTGACTATAGCCCAGTTGAACTTAACGGAACAATGAGAGCAAACTTAGATAAAGCCATTGCAGCTTTAGATTCAGGTTCAGGCGATAGATTAACTTGGGAAGAAGATGCAAATACATATGATGAATTAGTTAAAGCATATGGTGAAGAAATTGCTAAAAAGATTCCATATTTAAACGATGAAGATTTCAATAGAGATCACTACTTTGCTGATTTCTACTTATGTGACTGGGAAGACAAACCATATTTTATAATCGCCACAGACACATATTCAGAAGATTATTCTCAAAAATATAAAGCTTATTTATTAACATTAGGCTATACAACAGAAGACAATATTACATTTGTTAACGAAACAGACAAATTAAGAATTGACGTTGTCGATGATGATGGATCATACGAGTTTATTCACATCTACGTTTTAAACTAATTATTAAATAAATTTAGTACTCTGTACCATTTATGTAGTATAGAGTACTTTTTATATGTAAAGTTTAAGTAAAGAAAGAATATTAGTTAAAACAAATATAAAAATAAAATGCATTTATGCTTCTATTAAAAAGAAATCATAATTTTAAAATAATCAAATTTAATAGCAATTAATGCATATTTTAATAGAGTTAAATTTGCATAAAAATTTTATTACAAACATTGAAATAAAATTGAAACTAACATATAATGTTATAATAATTTTTATATTTTTTACGAGGGGAAAGTAAATTATGAAAAAGAAAATTTTAGTTTTAAGCGTTATGCTTTTCTCACTAGTTAGTTGCCAAGGAAAAGGTGATATAACATCATCCACTTCTTCTTCAACAACAAGTAGTGATAGCGGTGTTATTAGCAGTAGTACAAGTAGTGTAAGTAGCACTACGATTGTTTCGTCTTCAACAAGTAGTTCTTCTACTAGCTCATCAAGTAGTAGTAGCTCAACACAAGTCGATAGCGATATTCATGTCACATCAATATCAATCACGGATAAATCAATCACAACTTTAAAAGTTGGACAAGTTTTACAACTTAGCGTCGAAGTCTTACCTAAAAATGCCACTAACAAATTAGTAAACTACAGATCATCTAACGAAAGTGTTGCCTCTGTCTCATTTAACGGCTTAATAACAGCTAGAAGTACTGGCGATTGTACAATTTACGCTGTAAGCGATGATGGTGAATTAAGCGATTCAATAACATTTAATGTTGTCGCTTCTACAGTTACTAGTTTTACAGCAGATTTCGATAGCAGTGTTGAAACCATAGTTTCAAATAAAAATACATTCTATAAATTAGAATTAGGCCAAAGCTATCCATTAACAGTTTCATTTAATTCAACAGATGAGGCTGATAACGTCTTAGAAGCTTCATTTAGCGTTGATGGCTGCTGTTCTTTTGATTCAAGTACAAATACTCTCACTCCACTTAAAAAGACTGGTAGTGTAGTTTTAACATTAAAAGTTAAAGGAACAAACCTTAAGAAAGAATACTATTTAAAAGTTGTCAATCTAGGTGAGAAAGATGTCAGTGAAGTTATCACCAAACTTGATTCTTCAATAGAAAAAGAAAAGAAGTTAACAGTAAACACATACGATGTTAACCTTCACTTTAATACTTTAGATATTAACGATAATAGAACAGATGCAGTTCAATCAACAAAGTTCAAAATTTATAAAGATACTACCGATAGATATATGGTTGGTGATACAGATACATCAGTAACTTATACACCATACGGTTCAAGTGAAAGCTATGATTCAACAAGCACATCGCACTTATTTAAAGGTATGAGCGATGATGGAAATTACTATGAGTTCCAAGTCTATGATAATGGACAACACATAGTAGCTCCAAGTAAAAAAGCTATTGTTGAATCTGTCAGTGATAGCAAGACACAAATCACACGTGAAAAAGCTATCAAGCAATCTACAACGCTTATTATGAATAGCCACGAAGGATTATCAGACATTGCTAAAATGCACTTTAACGGCTTATATGAAAACTCAATTGGTTATGGATCAGTACCTTTATACTTTGGTGGTGGTGCAGCTTCGAACCTCAAGATAGTTGAAAAAGATAATGTAGTAATAGCTGATACATTCTTCATCGAAGCATATCCAACATCAGTTACTTTAGGTGAAGTGTACTATAACCATGGTGAATATACATTTAATACAGATGGAGTTTTAACTAGTATTAAAGTTGTTTCAAACGTTTACGATAACACTATGTTTGACTTCACAGAAAAGAAGTTATTACAAGAGAATCCTGTTGCTAAAGAAATGTATATGACCGAATATAAACAAACATTTGGTTCACTTAATACCCAAGAAGTAAACGAATATGATCCAGATAATTTATACTTTACTTCATACACACCAGTATTTGCTGACAAAAAAGGCTATGAAGCAAAGAAATACGAAATAGGTGAAACATACTATATCAGTTACTTAGATCAAGCTCCTAAATTTGCAGACAGTAGAATTGATTCGTTAATTATCGATGAAACAAGCAATCCAAACGTTGCCTCAATCACTGATGAAGGTCGATCAATTAAAATTGAAGGTGCTGGCGTTGCAGTCTTAACAGTCTACTCTTTAAAAAATAGAGTAAAACGCGAAATAACCGTTAATGTCGATACAGTCTTACCTACAGCTATAACAGCTAAAGTTGGTGATAAAGTCGTCACTGAAGAATTAGAAACAACAGTTGGCACTTCTATTGATAATCTTACCTTTGCCGTTAGCCCAAGTACCGCTTCACAAGAAGTAAACGTCACCTTAGAAGGCGTTGGAAACTTAACAAAGAAAGCTGACGGTTCATATAGCTTTGTTAGTGATAAAGAAGGAAAAGCAACAATAACAGTTACAAGTACGCTTTATGATAAAGTCTCAACAACATTAACAATTAACGTCGCTAAAAAGCAAGAGACAAGCACCATAGTAGATACTATGCTTAAAACAACATATTCTTGCTACGAAGATAGTTTTGCTGATAGTGAAGATGTTGCTTCAGTCGAATTGACATTTACTTCAAGAACACAAGCTAAGTTTGTCGTTGAAGATTTAACTGGATTTAAATATATAGTTAATTGTGATGTTGTAATTGATGAAGCAAATAACACAATTACCTTTACATCATTTAATGTCACAAACGAAGATTATGACTACTATATTAGAAGCTATATGCCTGTCATCAAACAAAATGTCGTCTATGATATTAATAAAGGCGGAAGCTTTACAGCTAATATCGTCACAGTTGAAGATAATGTTGAATATGACTTTGCTACTGGTAATGAATCACCACTAACAACATTCATCTTTGAAGCCAAGAAATAGGAGATTAGATTTAAATGAATAAAAAATTATTAGTATTATCTCAAGTTGCTGCTTTATTAGTACTTGCTGGTTGTGGAAGTGAAAACACAAGTTCAACAACACCAAGCTCTACTTCTAGTTCAACAGTAATTTCTTCAACTTCATCCTCTTCTATATCTAGCACCTCATCTTCTTCAGCAACTGTTGCTCCTACTAAAGAAAGAATAGTCTCACTTTTAACTGAATTAGATCAAGACAAAGTAACATCTTATGACTTTGTTGATCGCTCATATGCTTATAACTTTTATAACAACTCTAAATATATTGTCAGTGGCAATATTCAAACTGGTTTAATTAACTATCAAGCCAAGCATAAATTTCAACTATTTAACAATCAATTTATCAGCGATGAAATAACTATCGATTCACTTGATGGCGTTGAAACAACAAAAGTAGTTGAAACAAACTATGCCAATGGACAAATATATCAAGAAGGAAACTATATCTACGATTACTTTATTTGCACCTCACTTTATGAACAATCATTCGTTAATTGTAACGAAATTGATTACTACAACCAATTCGATACATATTTTAACTATCTATCAATAATTGACACGATAAAAGATGCCTTTAATAATCCAACTGAATATTTCCCTGTCGATGATGGATATGAAACTCCAGTCTTCGATGCAACAGTTCAAGATGGAGTTGAACACTATGCTTTATCATGTGTCTTCCCAGGTGCAGATGACTATAAACCTATCATAATCAACTTTTCAGTCGACTATGAAACAAGTACAAAAGAATTTGTCAGTATCGATTATAAAATTAGAAGCCTTTTAGATAGTTTAGATACAGATTATGAAATAGGTACATCATCAATAACTTCATACAACATTACAAATCTTAAATTCGGTGATAAAACAAACTTTGACGGTGTCGTATTTACTTTTGATGATATTCCATCCAAGAGTAGTATACATAACGCTCCAAAAGAAGTTATCGATGTCAGCGATAAAGAAGATGGAGCTCTCGATGAAGAAACAGCTTTAGAAATTATCAAAAACATCTACGCTTATTCTAACGACGTTAGACAAACAAACTACTCCATGATTTATCACGACGCATTCGACTTTGCTACAACTGATAGAACAACGTTCGGCGATGCAAAATTCGAAGGTAAGATCATAGCTTATAACAATGGTATAACTGATAACAATGGAACAATTCAATTAGTTGATTCAGAAAATCAACCAACAGGAACACCAGCTCCTTATCGTATATTTACCAAAGCAACAAGCATCGGTATATTTAGAGGTGGAAAATTCACTAAATATATTACATCAGCCTTTGGATACGCATCCAAAACATCATTCACAAGTGCTCGTGAATACCTTGATGCTAACCCATTATATTGGAGTGAAATATCTTCTATACTTGAAGGCTTTTCAACATACGCATTAGGATCAACAACATTTGAAAGTGGAACAACAATCGATGTATCTGTCTCTGGCACAAAATCAGGAACATCACTTGAAATCAAAGGCCAACTCCACTCAAAGACAAGCAATGGTTTATCAGTTGAAAATATCGATAGTTTTACCTTTAGTATCGAAGATGGAAAACTCATGTATTGCAAATTTGTAACCATGGGTCAAACTTCATCTAGTGTAAAATACGAAGATACTTATGAAGCTAGATTCGTCCACGCCCCTAAAGTAGATTTCACTGGTACTGAAATGGATATCTTAAACGAAATTGAAACCCAAATTACAATGGATGATTTTAAGATTATCTAATTAATACCTGAAAAAATTAATCCTTTTAAAGAGTTAAAACTTTAAAAGGATTTTTATTTTGGATTAATATATAACATTAACAGGCTTTATTAATATTAGTTTAATAAGCTGATGTATTACCAAACTTATTTATTTGTCTTTTTAATCTATAATATTTGTCTATGCTTATATTTAAAATTGCAGCAGCTTCTTTAGCTGTCATTTTCTTACTTTCAACTTCTCTTAGAAGTTCCATTAATTTTTCTCTATCAAATTCTTTAGGTTTTCTACCTTTATATACTCCAGCTTTTTTAGCTTTTTCTATTCCTATTTTTTGATTTTCTTTTTTTAATTCATAGGATCTAGTATAAAGAATCATTAAAATAACGTGAATAATTTTCCTATTATCGTCACAAACTAATTCATTATTTATAACTATATCATCACCATTACAAATAGCTTCCAATATTTGTTTCATTATAAAAATATTTGTTTCATTACCATTTATATTGTTTATAAATACCTTCTTTTTAGATTCATATGGAATAACGAATAAATTATCACCAAAATACTGTTCATCTGTTCTAATTAAATATTCTATTGGATCCATAGATTTCATATTTAATTTTTCTAATAACTCATAAAAATCTTCTCTATTCTTTTGAGGTACTCTTTCACTAATAAAGGTTGGAATAATATTTTTTTTGATATATTCTTGTTTCTTTAAATCTAAATTAAGTCCTGGAATTCCTTGAAAATACTTAGAATCTAATAGATCAATTAGAAAATAATTAGGTTCAAAAACATATTCAAAAGATTCATCTTCAAAAAGTCTATATGTAATTTTACATATTTTATAAATAAAGTTATTTTGTCCTTTAAGACAAATTGTTCCTACAGATTCAAATGATTTCATTTTTTACCTCTAACCAAAAATATCATTCATAAATATTATTTGCAATAGAGTATGTTTTTTTATTTTGCAACACATTACAAAAACACCTAGCCTACACATATGTATAAACTAGGTGCTTATCTATAAAACTAATCGATTTATTATTTTTAAGTTAACCAAAGGAGGGAGTTATATGTAATTTATAATTCAATTCGATTAGTTGTATCTGGATCAAAGTAATGAATTTTATTCATACAGATTGCAACTTTAACATCTTGGTGCGCTTTAATATCATAATCTGCTAAGGTTTTAACAATAATCTTTTGACCATCAACATCGCTATAAATAACTAAGTCATGTCCTAATAATTCAACAACTTGAGAATCAATACTAATAGTATCGTGACTATATTTTTTAAGCATTGCTGGATCCAAAGATATATCTTCTGGACGAATACCAACTATTAATTGTTTTCCACTATAATCTTTAAGTTTTTCTTGATGTTCTTTTGGAATATCAATTGTTATCGAATTAGTTCCATCAAAAGTGAACTTTCCATTATCGTATGAGCCATTAAATAGATTCATTGATGGTGAGCCGATAAATTGAGCGACAAAAGTATTAGCTGGATAGGAATAAACTTCTTTTGGAGTACCTATTTGTTGAACGATACCAGTTTTCATAATGACAATTCTTGAAGCCATTGTCATAGCTTCAGTTTGGTCGTGAGTAACGTAGATAGTTGTAGCTCCGACTTTTTCGTGAATTCTAATAATCTCTTCACGCATTGTGACACGAAGTTTAGCATCCAAATTTGATAAAGGCTCATCCATTAAGAATACTTTTGGCCTTCTAACAATAGCACGGCCTAAAGCGACTCTTTGACATTGACCACCAGATAAAGCTTTTGGCTTTCTATTTAAGTACTCAGTTAAGCCAAGAATAGAGGCAACTTCTTTTACTCTTTCATCAATTTCTGCCTTAGGTATTTTTCTAATTTTTAAAGCAAAAGCCATATTTTCATATACAGTCATATGTGGATATAAAGCGTAGCTTTGGAAAACCATAGCTATATCACGCTTTTTAGGTTGCACGTCGTTGATTAAAACATCATCAATGTATAGCTCGCCTGAAGAAATCTCTTCAAGGCCAGCTAACATTCTTAATGTCGTCGATTTACCACAACCAGATGGACCAACAAAGACTATAAACTCATGATCTTTTACTTCTAAATTAAAATCTTTTACTGCAACAGTATCTTTTCCATAAACCTTGCATATATTGTTAAATTTTAGTGTTGCCATAAATTCTCCTTTATTTAGAACTAATAAGATTAGTAATTAGTTATTGTGAATATCTTGTCCTTGTAATGAAATAAATTGTAAGACGCAGTGATTTACTTCAGATTGTTCTTGAACTAAAGTAACTGTAATAGTTTGACCAACATAAGCTGATAAGTCATATGTATAAACTCTACCATCGTCTCTAATTTGGATGTTAGCATAATTGTCGTTTGTACCAACAACTTTGACATAACTGTCACCAACTTTTAATGCGAGATGTGGATTATTTGTGTCTTGACCGTTAAACATACGAACTTGGATGTTTAAATACTTGCAATCTTCTGTAACTGTAATTTCTTTTTCAAGTGTACAGCCTGCTTGCATATCATAGCCTTCTCCAACACCTTCGTTGAAGTTGCCAGCTGTTCTATTCCAGTCAGAAATAATATCAGCCTTAGTCCAGAATTGTTTAACGCCTTCTGGTTGAGCAAAGATTGTGTGATCATCAGTGCTGCTTAATGAAATCTTTTGAACGACACAGTGATTGACACCAGACTTTCTTTGATTAATTGAAACAGTTACTGTTTGGCCGACATATGCAGATAAGTCATATGTATAGACATATCCCTTATCGCTTAAGATAACGCTTGTATAGTCGTTACCAATACCGACACCTTTGACGATTGTATCGTTAACTTTAACGACAAGTTCAGGTTGATCTGTATCTTGTGAAACGAACATACGTGCTGAGATGTTTAAATATTTTTGAGCACTTGTAACTGCAAGTTCTTTAGAGATAGTACAACCAGATTGCATATCGAAACCTTCACCGACACCAGAGTTATAACCACCACTTATTGTCCAGTCGCTGATAATAGAAGCTTTATTTCAATCAGTAGTTTCTGGAGCATCTGGAACGATAACTGGGTGAGAAGAAGAGTCGACATTCTTCATTTGGACAGCTGTGATAACACAGTGTTGTGTCTCAGCAACAGATGCGATAGTAATCTTAACTTCTTTGCCGACATATTCAGATAAGTCATAACAGAAGACATATCTTGTATCGTTAATTTCACCTTCAGCGTAATCTGTATCTGTTCCAGTAGCACGGATAACTTTATCGTTTACTGTAACTTGAACTCTAGCTTTAACTGAATCTTGATTTTCAAATTGTCTGAAAGTAACGTTTAAGAGTTTTGTTTCTTCTTTTGGTGTTACTTTAATAGAAGCTTTACCAGAGCCTGCTAAGTCTAAGCCTTCGCCGACACCAGTCTTGATTTCACCTTCCATGTACCATTCATCATATAAACCTGTACGATCCCATGAAGTGTTATCAGAGTGTTTAGCTCCCATGCTTTCAATAAATTTAACTTGAGTTAAAACGCAGTGTGTAGCTGCAGCTTCGGCAAATTCAATAAATACTGTTTCACCAACTTTAGATGATAAGTCATAGACAAATGTTTGGCTAGCATCTGTTTCAACTGTAACTGTATCTTTGTCTGCACCTTCAGCTCTAACAATTTCACCGTCAACCTTAACTGAGAAGCTTGGGTATGTTTCACCATCACGATGGAAAACACGAATTGAAACTGTTAAGAACTTTGTTGTTTCATCGATAGCGTGAGCAAATGTTGCTTTAGAACCGCTCTTCATATCGAAGCCTTCACCGACACCAGTATCAATTTCACCAGTTGTAGCAAAATCTTCATACATTGCAGCACGGTCATATGTTGTTCTTGTAGAAATCTTTTCTGGTAAGTTCTTATATGTAAGAACATTAGAATGTTCACTTGTTAAAGAACCATAGTTTGCTGTAACGTAAATAGAATAAGCACCTAAATCAGCGCTGTTAATTGTATATGATGTTTCAGTTGTACGAGTGATGTATTCTCCGTTAATATAAACGGAATATTCTCTAGCATTTTCAACTTCAGCCCAAGAAACGACGTTTCCAGTCATAGAAATAACCGGGGCTGAAAGTGATGTTGGAGCCTTATAAGCAAGTTCATTTGATGCATCAGATTTTAAGAATAATTCATTGCTTGAAATTGCATAGACAACAATACGAATATCACTTGCGGTAAGAGGTATTTCATATTTGTTCATTATTTGTGTGGAATCAAGTTCACCATTGATATAAACTTCATATTTTTCAGCATTTGGAACTTTATCCCATGAGACTATTAAATCGTTTCTGGAAATAACTGGAGCTGCTAATTTAGTAGCCTCAATTGTTGAAGAAGAACTTGATGGTGTAGGAGTACTACTAGGTGTACTAACACTACTGATAGGTGTAGTACTAGAAGAAATTGGAGTATTAGAAGACGACGAACTACTACTTGAAGATGGCTCTTTGTTATTTTGACAACCAAATAACAAAGTACTAGCCACAATTACTAATGGAATGATTTTTTTGCTATTTTTCATAATTAGCTCCTTTCATTTATTTTTAATTATTTCCAATTATAATTGAGTCGATATAAATTTGTTCGCCAGAACCATCGCCGTTATCATCTTGTTCAACTAAGATTGCAACGTGCTTTCCAGCAAAAGCTTCTAATGAGAATGTGTACTCAGTAACATTGCTACCATCTTTACGTAAATAGTAACCATGTTCATTAATTTGTGCACCTTCTGGATAACCATCAGTTAAGTGATATGTTTTAGCACCGCTCTTTTCACTTTCATCTTCAACTAAGACTGTAACTCTGAAGTTTGTATCAGCGTTAGAACCGCCTTTAACTTTAATCTTGAAGTATTTATCAGCTGATGTTAAATCGAATTTGTTATAGATATAGGAATTTGGAATAGCATCTTCTCTATCATCCAAATCAGAACCATCTAATAAGATAGAACCTGTACCTTCGGAAGACCAGTTGTTCCAGGCGCACTTATCATATTCAAGTCCGCCACAATTTAAGCTCCAACCGCCTAAATCATCTTTGTTCTTAAAGTGGAATTCTCTTAAGTCTGTTGTTGGATAATCTTTAATTTGTTTGTAATAGATAGGAGTTGAATCAATAGTACATAACTCTTTAATATCACTTGGCTTGATATCGTCTAAAGTATCGACATCTTCGTGAGCGACATTCTTAGCTACCATATCGACCATTTGATCTACAGTAACAAGTTCAACGTGATCATCCAATTGTTGAACAAATCTAGAAATATATTCCATTGTTCCAATTGACCAAGCGTGACATAAAACTACGCTATAGCCTTCAATCTTTGTTGGATCAGTTGAATATTCATTAATTCTTTGAGCAACACGTTCTGTGTAACCATAATAATCGTTGCTTAAAGATCCTGGAATTCTCCATAAAGTATCAAGGACTGAAATGAATGGCTTATCGTTAGACCAATAAACACCGCCTTCACCTTCTAAGTACATATTACCTACTGACCAAATACCGCCATGTACTTGACTATATTGGCTAAAGTAGGAAAGTCTATCTGAATCAATGAAGTTATCTAAGAAGTTAATACTTGTAATATCACTTCTTTCTAAATATCCAGCCGTTTTAGCTGCATAATCTTCTAATGAAGATTCGTTATATTCAGCAATGTTGACATAACCTAATCCACTTGGGCCAGCGATGAAATCATCTTTAGCTGTACCACGTTCATAGACAGATTCAAGAAGAGCTGGTGATAAATCGACTAAGCCTGGAGAGACTGTCCAAGTCATTAGGAATTGTCCTCTCTTAGAAGAACCATACCATCTTGAATCACTAGCAAAGCCTCTTTGCATCCATTGAACGTTATCGCCATCAGACATGACTATTGCAACGTAATGTTTACCTTTTTCAGCTTTTACTTCTGTATTTTCATAATTCTTTTTAGTAATTTTATCTGCTGGACGATAAGCCGATTCAAAACTCAAGTTACTTGACCAGTCAGCAGCTAATGTGACTAATGATTTTAATGAGTTCATTGAAACGAAGTTAATTTCGTTTTCTGTCCAACCAATGATTGGAGCATTTTCATTTGCCCAGTCAGCGATATCTGAGAAAATTGAAGTATCGTTCTTTTCATAGTCTGTGTATACACACAAAGCTGCACCAGCAATACCGTAGTCTCTTAATTCTACTTTGCTTGGATTTTGGTGAATAATAAATTGTGGATTTAAATAATCTTTATATTCTTCAAAGACGCTACGAGTAGTATAAGAAGTGGCATCTTTACCGAAAATCAATCCGTGTTCCAATGCTTTTGGAACGATTGTCGATTCAACCATCAACCACTTTTCAACACCTGAAATTGTGGCAGCGTGGTTAATAGATAAATCATAGGCAAAACCTGATGTATCAATAGAAGTAAACGAAACAAATCTCTTAGAGTTAATCTTGTTTTTAAATAAATCAACAAGTTTCCAAGCATCATCTTCATAAACTACTTCAAATGTGGAACTATTTTGAATTTGTTCAAAGAACTCTTTATCTTCACCGACATTTTTAAAGTAAATTGTCGATTCTTCTTGAGCCAAAATTCCTTGTAAAGAAACTAACATTATTCTTTCAGCTTTTGTAAGCTTACGAGCATCAACGACATAAACCTTACTAGCAATTTTTGGTGATCTATAATAAACACCTTCTTTAATCATTTGTTCTGTATCTCCTGTATTTGTTGAAGAAGTTGATGAATCTAAAGTCGAACCAGAACTGCTTGTCGAACTTGATGAGATAGGAGTTTCACCTCCTCCACTGTTACTTGTTGAACTTGAGGTATTGGAATTGTTTCCGCCACAGCTTGCAAGTCCAGTAGTAATAGCTACGAATAAGAGTAAATTCTTGAATTTTAAGTGTTTCATTTTGTCCTCCATATTACTTAACACCTGAGAAATTTAAGCCACCAACGAATTGTTTTTGGCAGCAACAATAGACAATAACGACAGGAACTAAAGTAGTAATCAATGCAGCAGAACGAAGAACAGTTTCTTCAAAGCCACCATTACTTTGGAAATACATAAGCTTTAATTGAATAGTAAATAAAGCATCGTCTCCAGTAACAAGCATTGGCCATAAGTAGTCGTTCCATTGAGCTACAAAGGTAAGAATAAAATAAGTAGCCATAACTGGTAAAACCATTGGCAATACAAATTTTAGAATTATGGTTAATTCGTTTGCACCATCTAATTTAGCAGCTTCCAATACTGAGTTAGGCACGTTATCCATAAAGGATTTGACTAGGAATATACCCGTAACGTTAACAATACCTGGCAAAATTAACGATGCGTAAGAAGAAGTCCAGTTTAATTTAGAAACTAATTGGAAGTTAGTAACCATTAACATTTCTCCTGGAACCATCATGGTTAAGACTAGGATAAATGAGATAATCTTTTTACCTCTAAATTCCTTTTTAGCTAAGACATAACCAACAATAAGAATGATTAATCCTGATAAGAAAATAAATCCAAGTGCAACAATTAATGTATTTTTTAAACCAACTAACAAATCGCCTTCAATAAAGGCTGTCTTATAGTTTTCAAAGCAAATTTTAACTGGCCACAAATAAATTTTTCCATCTATCGGTGTAAAATCTGTTGGTTGTAACGAAGTTACTATTTGTAAATAGAATGGGAAGATTTGAGCTAAAGAGAGAATTGATAAGAAAATAATAATTATAGTAGTAACAATTATTCCAATTCTCTTTTCCCTTTTTAACTCTTTTTCATGTAATGTAAGTACTCTTTTTTCTTTTTTCATAATTACATTACCTCTTTATCTGTAAACTTTGTTTGTATAAAAGTTAATATCAATATAACTATAGTTGTTATAACACCAATCGTACACGCATAACCCATTTCAGTAGTCATGTTGTTATACATGTAAAGAATAACTGAAGTTGATGAATAATTCGGTCCACCATTACTGACCAATTGCATTGGACCAATTACTCTAATTCCACCAATTATCGATAAAACAATGTTATAGTTTAACGCTTTAGTAATTAATGGTAAGTAAATAGATTTAAATATTTGGAAGTTGCTGGCTCCATCAACCTTAGCAGCTTCTAGATAATCTTTATTTATGCCTTTAATAGCGACATAATAAATCATCATTTGTGTTGAGAATCCCAATAAAGTTGGAATAATCATTAAAGTAATTAACGATAGTTTTGGATCGTTATACCAAGCTAATGGTTTTCCACCAAAGAACTGAATGATGGTATTCATAATACCAGTATCAGATGGTGAGAAAATTACTTTTGTAATATCAGAACTAATAACTGCAGAGACCAAAGTTGGCCAGAATAATAACGTTAAGAATAATTTTTGACCTCTTTTCATCTTAGTAATTAAATAAGCAATTAATAGTCCAAATAAATTGTTAAAGAACGTTGTTGCTAAGGTCCAAATTAATGTGTTTCTTAAAGCTATTCCAAATACTTCATCAGTAAATAGTCTAGCGTAGTTATCTAATGATATTTTATGTATCATTGAAATGTCGATACCTAAATCTGTAAAAGAGAAGAAAATTGCTTTTACAAAAGCATATAAGAAGAAAATGCACCACCAGAATATAGGAAATGCGAGTAATGCATAAGCTATCTTTTCATCTTTCTTAAAGAAATTCCTTTTCTTCTTTGTTTTTAAAGAATCGACAATAGGCTTATTCTCCATAAAATAAACTCCTAATTAAATTTACGATCAGTAGCTTCTTGTGATTTCTTTTGAGCTGAAGATATAGCTGAATCAATTCCATCAGTTGTTGGATTTGATACGCAGTTAAATAACATATTAACGATTTGTTGTTCTAAGGTTGGCCAAGCTGGTGTAGCTGGACGAGGAGTAACCTTCTTTAATTGTGATGAGAATACATTTAAGATTTCATCATTGGTATAGTAAGGATCATTTAATGATTCGTTAGTAACTGGTAATAAGTTCTTTTCTTGAGCAAAAGCCATTTGGAATTCTTTATTTGTTGATAAGTATTTAGCAAACTCATATGCTGCTTGAGTGTGAGAAGACTTTTTAGCAACGACGAAAGAATAAAGTCCTAAGCCAGAATAGTTTTCAACGTTTTCTTTCATAGAAACCATTTCAGTAAATCCACAATTAAATATTGAAGTTGAGCCTGAAACTTTTGAAATATTCCATGATCCCATTTCAATGAAGGCAATTTTGCCTGTGTAGAACTTACCTTCTTCATATTCGTTTTGAGATGCATATTTAGACAAGCTAACCCAATCATCAACAGCTTCTCTAACTTCTTTACTATCTAATAAAACTTGTTTAGAATCGCTCGATACAATATTTCCACCGACACGACCAACATAACTTGCAAATTCCATTGCTGCAAACGAGTTGTTAATTGGTTGAGCAAAAGGTGTGTAATCAGTATTAGTCTTTACCATTTCACAAGCTTCTAATAATTCTGATACGTTTTGTCAAGGGTGTTTAAGAACTTTTTTCGCTGTCATTCAAAATCAGACGCTTGATTTTGTCGCTCATGGTTTCTTTGCTCGTTTCACTGAAATGGATTTTGACGCGGTAGGTGGTCTTTCCGATTTTCTTTATCATTACAGGTGGCGCGGCTTCCTTTACGGTCAGAGGGGAAGCGGTTGCGGGGGTGCTGCGGTTGCTGGTGTCGTTGTTCATAGGCTCTCCTTTCCATGAAAAAAGCCCTCATGCTACGGCGCACAAGGGCTTATAGTCATTCTTCTATAACTCTGAAAGTGCGAAAGTGCAAAGTGCAAAGGGTCTGCGTTTTGCACTTTCAGCTTGC